>Ga0209472_1000009_pt1 | contig 113038 bp, 99 predicted proteins | sample GraSoiAngelo_130_FD_185887 | JGI IMG/M metagenome (GOLD analysis project Ga0209472, IMG submission 185887) | Grasslands soil microbial communities from the Angelo Coastal Reserve, California, USA - 14_0929_02_20cm (SPAdes) (version 2) | ecosystem: Environmental > Terrestrial > Soil > Grasslands... | reverse complement strand
TCGAGGGGTAGTGTACCGACCTGCACATCGGCGTGGAAGCCGATCGCCCGCAGGTCGCCGCGAGCAAGCTGCCGCTCGATGGCGGGCCCGCACGCCGGCCCGTACACGGCGCACAGCGGCTCCACACCGCGCCGGCCATCGCTCTCGGGAAGGAAGGCGTCCCAGCCCGTCGAGCCCTCCAGCAGCGCCCGCAGCAGCTCGATCGTGAGGAACGGCATGTCCCACGCGACGCACAGGACCGGTCCCGCGCCCGAGACGACGGCGGTGTAGATCCCTCCCAGGCTGCCCCGGCCGGGGCGCACGTCGGGGATGGTCCGAAGGTCGGGCCGCCAGGTCGGTCCGTCGGCGGCGTTGGCGACGAGCAGCGGGGACTCGCCGGTCACACCGACGACGGCGTCCACCACGCGGTCGAGGATGCGTCGCCCTCCGAGCTCCACCAGTCCTTTGGGTTGTCCCCCGTAGCGGCGCGCGGCGCCGCCGGCCAGGACGGCGCCGCGCACGCTCAGACTCCGAGTACCCGGTGGTCGACCATCAAGCAGCGGTCCATCACGCAGGGAATGCCCGCCGCTTGCGCCCGCGCCCGCGCCGCCTCGTCGACGACGCCGATCTGCAGCCAGATGAGCCGGGGGCGAGGCCGCACGTCGATGGCCTCGTCCACGACCGGCCCGACGAACTCGCTGCGCCGAAACACGTCCACGATCTCGATGGTGTGGTCCGCCGCGGCGGCGGTGAGAGTGGGGTAGCTCTTCTCGCCGAGGATCGTGGAATGCCCCGGGTTCACCGGAACGATCCGGTAGCCCGCTTCCCGGAGGTAGCGTGCCACCCCGTGGCTCGGGCGCGCCGGCTTGGGCGACAGCCCCACGACGGCGATCGTACGCGCCGTGCCGAGAATGCCGCGCAGCGCCTCCGCTCTCACGCGTCCGGCCGGTGGACATGCGGGGTGCCGCTCACCGCTCGCCCGACCAGCACGATCCCCGTGCGCCGCGCGATGGTCACGGCCAGCGTCGAGGGCACGCTCGGCGTCGCGACGTAGGCGAGCCCGGCGCGCGCCGCCTTGTACGCGAGCTCGGCCGAGATGCGGCCGGTCACGAGAAGCCCGCGCCCGGCGAGTCGCTGCCGCGCGATGACTGCGGCGCCCACCACCTTGTCCACGGCGTTGTGCCTCCCGATGTCCTCGGCATGATACAGCAGGCGCTCGCCGTCCGTGAGCGCGGCGGCGTGGATGCCGCCGGTCTCGTTGTAGCGCTCCCCGCGCGCGAACAGCTCCTTGAACAGCGCGCGCAGCCGTTCCGGCGCGGGCGGCTGGCCCCGCGCCGGCGCGTGCGCCACCTGGTGCGGATCGGCGAGGAATGTCGACACGGCCCCGCACCCCGAGGCGAGCACCCGCTTGCGGTTCTCACCTTTGACCAGGGCCACGCGCTCGGGCTTCACTTCGGCCCAGAACCCCAGGTCCGGGGCGCAGGGCCGGAGCTTCACCAGGTCGTCGAGCGACTCGATGTAGCCCTCGCCGTGGAGCCACCCCGTGGCCAGCTCCTCGAGCTGGTCGGGCGTGCACATCCACGTCACCGCCGGCTCGCCATTCACTTCCAGCCACACGGGCATCTCTTCGACCACCGCCGAGTCGGCGAGCATGCGGCCTTTGCGATCCCCCGGCTTGCGCCGGGGGTCAGTCTGGGGGTCAGGGTTCACCGAAATATTCCGAATAGATATGCGGCCCCTCCTGCACGCGCACCGCGTGCAACGTGACGCCTCGCGGCAGCCGCGGGGCGATTCGCTCCCACACGTACACCGCCAGCGCCTCCCCCGTCGCCAGCCGGCGCCCGGGGGCGAACTCGGGGAGCGCCTCGTTGATGCTCCGACCGTCGAGGCGCCCGGTGATTTCGTCTGCCAGCAGGTGATCCAGCGCCTCGAGGCTCATCACTCCCCCCGCTTCCGCCACGAGCGGCCCTTTCACCGTGACCCGGCACTGGTAGCGGTGACCGTGCTCGGTCGCAGCCCGGGCGAACTCCCGCGCGTTCCGCTCGTCGGACCAATCCGCCCGTCGGATGTAGTGCGTGGCGCTAAACTCAACGACACGCGTAAGATAGCTGATCGGCACGATTAGAACACTCGCACCGCACTGGCCTTGAACGAGAACACCACGGGTCCTCCCGGCGTGAGCCCCAGATCCCGGGCCGCCTCCTCCGTGACGACCGCCACGAGCTCCACGCCCACGTCCGCCGTGACGAGCACCGCCCCCGGCCGCTGATGCGTGAGGCGGGTGACGCGTCCCGTGAACACGTTGCGCGCGGAAGAGGCGAGCGGCTCGCGGCTCACGAAGATGTCGGTCGGCGGCACCGCCAGGATCGCGGGGCCCGTCTTGTCGGTCGCTGCGGCGATCTCGATCGTGCCGACACACACGTGCTTGAGATCGCCTCCGCCCGACGGCAGCTCCACGCGGAACAGGTTCTCGGGCGTGACCGGTGACAGCCTGCCCTCGGCGAGGGCGCGCACATCATCCGCCCAGCGATAGGCGTCCTCCAGCTGATGCGAGGCCAGGCAGACGGCGAGCGGGCGGCGGGCGCGCTCCTCGGCGAGCGCGCGGTACAGCGTCTGCGCCGCTGCGCGGTCGGCCGAGCTGGCGGGCTCGTCGAGCAGCAGTACGTCCGGCTCGACCGCGAGCGCGCGCGCCACCGCCACCCGCTGCACCTCCCCGTCCGACAGCTCGTGCCGCCGACGATGCAGCAACGACGCGATCTCGAGCCGCGCCGCGATGTTCTCTACTTTTCTGTTTACCTCTGTGCGTCTGATCCCTCTCACCTGTAATCCAAATTCCAGATTTTCACGGACCGTGCCGCGCAACAACAGCGGGCGCTGCTCCACCAGCGTGATGCGTCGCCGTGCGCCGGCCCGCGGCGCCTTCGCGCCGGCCACCACGACGCCGTCGAGCCGCACCTCACCCTCGGAGGGGCGTTCGAGCAAGGCGAGCAGCCGCAGCAGGGTGCTCTTGCCCGATCCGTTCGGCCCAACGATCGCGACGCCCGAGCCGGGGGCAACGGCGAATCGCTCGATGTCGAGGACCACCCGGCCGTCGTAGCGGTGACGCACGGCGACGAGCTCAAGCATGACCGCGGCCCTGAAGCGTCTGCAGCGCGACGTTCACGAGCAGAGCGAGCAGCAGGAGAATGAGGCCGAGCGCCAGCGCGAGCCCGAAGTCGCCCTGGCTCGTGTACAGCGCGACTGCGGTCGTGAGAGTGCGGGTCTGACCGCGGATGTTGCCGCCCACGGTCATCGCGGACCCGATCTCGGCGACGACGTGGCCGAAGGCCGTCGTGATCACCGCTGCGAGCGCAAACCGCGCCTCGCGTGCCACCGTCCAGGCGGTGCGCCAGCGCCCGGCGCCCAGCGTTTCGGCGGTGCGGCGAATGCGGGGATCGACGCCCTGGACCGCCGCGGCGGCGAGCGCGGCGGCGATCGGGAAGGCGAGCACGACGTCGCCCACGACGATCGCCTGCCAGGTGTAGAGCCACTCGACGCCGCCCAACGGTCCCCGGCGGGACAGGAGGCCGTACAGCAGCAGCCCCACGACGACGGTGGGAAACGCGAGGGCGGTGTTGACGACGGTGAGCGCGGCCCGGCGCCCCCAAAAGGGCCTCGTGGCGAGCACGAAACCGACGGGGATACCGAGCCCGCAGGCGAGCACGGTCGCAATGACACCGATCTTGAGCGTGAGGAGCGCGATGCCGTACACTTCGCCGTCGCCCGAGAGGAGCAAGGCGACCGCGCGCCGCAATCCCTCCCCTAGAAAGTCCATCCCACGCCGATCGTGGCCCACGGATGGGAGGTCCACTCGGTGAGCGACGCGGTCAAGGGCAGAACGCGGCTGCCGTCGCTGGCCGGCTGCTTGTAGGAGATCGGGTAGTTGAGCTTCCAGAGCACCAGGCGGAAGTCGCTTCGCACAGAGACGCGCCGGGCGAGGTACCAGCGCAGGCCGGCGTTGGGAGCGAGCGTGAACTTCGTGCCGAAGCGGTAGCCGCTCGAGTCGCGCGACGTCGTGCCACCGATGGCCACGCCGAGGGCTCCGCCCACGTATGGGGCGAAGCCGCGCCACGTCTTGCGCCCGGTGAGCACGAGCTGCAGCCCGGCGTCGATCAGGACGACGTCGTTCGCGACCGGAGGGCTCGTGCGTGCCGGGGACGACGAATCCTTCGTCGGATCGACGACGAAGCGGTTGGTGCGCCCGTAGGCGAGGCCCAGCGACGCCCCGACGGCGCCGAACGGCACCTCGTAGCGGATGCCGCCGGTGGTTCCGTCGGAGAGTCCGACGCCCACGCTGCCCCGGCCGCCGCCCAGATAGCCGAAGGTGAGGACGCCGACGCCGCCGCGCCGGACGTCGCGGTAGGGGGAGTGGGAGGGCTCGTGGCCGAGTTGAGCCGTCGCACCGCTCCACGACGCCACGACGGTCAGGAACAGCAGCGTGACGATCCGGATCGCGTTGCCCAGCCCCTCGCCGTCGTAGCGTCGTAGCGTCATGTCGCGTCTTTCATCAGTCCGTCTCCCTCAGGTCCCGCCCCGTCATTTCGGGCGGTGGTTGGATATCGAGCAGCCGGAGCACCGTGGGGCCGACGTCGCGGAGGGCGCCGCCGTGGCGCAGCGGCCCGCGCTCCACGTCGTCGACGACGAGGAACGGCACCGGGTTCGTGGTGTGCGCGGTGTGCGGGCCGTCCGTCGAGGGGTCGATCATCAGCTCGCAGTTGCCGTGATCGGCGGTGACGAGCAGCGTGGCGCCGCGCCGCTCGGCGCTCCTCACGACGCGCTCGAGACACGCGTCCACCGTCTCCACCGCCTTCACGGCCGCGCCTAGTACCCCGGAGTGGCCGACCATGTCCCCGTTCGCGTAGTTGCAGAGGATGAAATCGTGGTGCCCCGCCTCGATCGCCTTGCACAGGACGTCCGTGACGCCCGGCGCGCTCATTTCGGGCATCAGATCGTACGTGGCCACCTTCTGGGACGGCACGAGCAGCCGCTCCTCGCCGGGATAGGGCGTCTCCACCCCGCCGTTGAAGAAATACGTGACGTGCGCGTACTTCTCCGTCTCGGCGGTGCGGAACATGGTCCTCCCGTGGTCCGACAGCACCTGCGCGACGATCTCCGAAAGCACGATCGGCCCGAACGCCATTGGAAAGCGAAACGTCTCGTCGTACTGCGTCATGGTGACGAGATCAACTGGGGGCCTGGTGCCGGTGTCGAACCCGTCGAACCCGTCCACCGCCAGCGCGCGCACGATCTGGCGCATGCGGTCGGCCCGGTAGTTGAAGCAGAAGATGCCGTCGCCGGGCCGGATGCGCGGCGTCCCCGCGATGACGCGGGGCTTCACGAACTCGTCGGTCTCACCGACTTCGTAGGCGCGTCGGATCGCCGTCACCGGGTCGGGGGCCACGTCGCCCACGCCGTGCACCATCGCGTCGTAGGCGATCTTGGTGCGCTCCCACCGCTTGTCGCGGTCCATGGCGTAATAGCGACCGACGACGGTGGAGATCACTGGGGCTCGGGGATCGGGGCTCGGGGCTCGGACTCCGCCACCCCCGAACCCCGAACCCCGAGCCCCGAGCCCCTCAACCAGCTCCTGCATGAACGCGAGGGCCGATTGCGGCGGGGCGTCGCGCCCGTCGAGCCAGGCATGAATCGCGGCCGGCAGCTCGTGCTGATGCGCGAGCCGGACGGCGGCCACGAGGTGTTGATCGAGCGCGTGCACGCCGCCGTTGCCGATGAGGCCCAGCAGATGGAGCGTCCCGCCGCGGCGCTTCACGCGGGTGCACAGCTCGACGAGGGGCGGCAACCGGAAAAACTCGCCCGACTCGATGGCCTGCGAGATGCGCACGATGTCCTGCGGCACGACGCGGCCGGCCCCGAGGTTCAGGTGTCCCACTTCACTGTTGCCGATCTGTCCCTCGGGAAGACCCACGGCGAGCCCCGACGCGCTGAGCAACGTGCGGGGCGCGTTCGACCAGAGGCGATGCCAGGTGGGGGTCCGCCCGAGCTCCACGGCGTTGCCCTCCCGGCCGGGACGGAAGCCCCAGCCGTCGAGCACGATCAGGACGACCGGGGTGCGCGGCCCATGCCTCTTTGCCATATTGGAGGGGATGCAATCTAGCCGGGCCCTCTGCGCCCTTCCAGTTGTGCTGGGGCTCGTCATACCCCTGTCGCTCGCCGCCCAAGCACGCTACCGCGTCACCACCGACGGGGCCTGGTTCTATCAGGAGCCGGGCGGGAAGCGCCTGGCGCGCCTGGCGCGCGGTGCGGTGCTGGCGGGCGGCGAGGGCCAGGGCGACTGGCAGGTCGTGATGCTGGAAGGCTGGATCTTCACGACCTCAGTCGGCCCGACGCCGCGGGCGGGCTACGACCTCACAGTGACGCGCGCGCCGGAGGAGAACCTGCGCTCCGCGCCCGCGGGCGCGCTCATCGGAAAGTTGCCCCCGGGGTTCCTCCTCAACAAGGTCGCAGAAGGCACCTCGGGTAGTTGGATCCACGTGACGCGCGCGGGCTGGGTGGAGAAGACGGATATCGAGTCCGTCGCGCAGGTCGCGAGCTCGCGCACCGCCGCGCCGGACTCGGACACGACCCAGGCGCGGCCGACCCTCGCCCGCAAGCCCGCGGTTGCGCCCGCCACAGGGCATGGGTCCGCGGTCGGTTCCCCCGACACGACCTCCAGTCCCTCCGCCCCGGTCGATCCTTCGCGCGTCGAATCGGCTCGGCGTACGGTCCTGTACCGGTCACCGGAGGGGCAGCCGGCGGGGACGCTCGCGCCCTCCGCGCCGCTGCGCGTGCTCGGGCGCTCGGGCGATTGGACGCGGGTGGAGCTCGAGGGCTGGGTGCGGAGCGCGGACCTGGAGATCGCGCCGCCCGGCGTGCTCGTGGGCATCACGGCCGCCGAGCTGCGTACCGACCCGCAGCGCTACGCGGGACAGGTGCTCCGCTGGACGCTGCAGTTCATCTCGACGCAGAAGGCCGACGAGCTGCGGCCGGAGATCCCGAACGGCGCTACGTACTTCCTGGCACGCGGGCCGCTCCCCGAGCGCGGGTTCGTGTACGTCGTGGTCCCCGAGGCGAAGCGGGTGCAGCTCGAGACGCTCACGCCCCTCGCCACCATCCAGGTCACCGCGCGCGTGCGCACCGGCCGCACCCGGTTCCTCGGCAACCCGGTGCTCGACATGATCAGCCTCGAGAGCCTGCCATGAACGAGATCCTGCGTGACCGCCTCGTGCGGAAGCTCGACGCGCTCCCCGACGACAAGGCGTACCAGGTGCTCGACTACGTCGAATTCCTGGAGTCCAAGTACGCCGAGCGGGCGGCGGGCGCGCCGCCGTTCCAGCGCGTGGCGGAAACGCTCGAAGACACGCTCCGCGCGGGACGGGTCCCGGTCAACATCATCAAGGGAACGATGGACGCCGTGGGAAAGGCGGGAAAGTTGCTCGAAAAGGTGGCCGCGGCGGGAAAGGCGGCTGTGGAGGAGGCGGCGAAGCAGCCCGCGGACAAGGACAAGGTTGAGGAAACCCCACCCGCCCAGTAACTTTCGCCATGGGAACCTTCCGCCCCGCTTCCGCTCTCACTTTCGACGACGTCTTGCTCGTTCCGCGGCTCGCGAGCGTACATCCGCGGAACGTGGACGTGCGCTCGCGCTTCACCCGCGGCATTCCCCTCAACGTCCCCCTCGTCTCCGCCGCGATGGACACGGTCACCGAATCTGAGATGGCGATCGCGATCGCGCGCGAGGGCGGGATCGGCGTGATCCACAAGAACATGCCCGTCGACCGCCAGGCGGCCGAGGTGGACCGCGTGAAGCGCAGCGAGTCGGGGATGATCCTGCACCCGATCACCCTGGGGCCGGACCGGCCGCTGCGAGAGGCAGTGCGCCTGATGGATCGGTTCCGCATTTCGGGGGTCCCGATCGTGGACGACGCCGGGCGCCTGGTGGGCATCATCACCAACCGCGACCTGCAATTCGAGCGCGAGCTCGACCGCCCGATCCGCGACGCGATGACGAAGGACCGCCTGGTGACCGCGCCGGTGGGCACCACACTGGACGAAGCCGAGCGCATGCTCGGCAAGCACCGCATCGAGAAGCTGCCGGTCGTGGACGAGCAGGGTGTCCTCAAGGGCCTCATCACCATCAAGGATATCTTCAAGCGCCGCCGGCACCCGCACGCCAACAAGGATCAGCACGGCCGGCTGCGCGTCGCCGCCGCGGTGGGCAGCAACCCCGAGGCCCTGGCCCGCGCGCGCGCCCTCATCGACGCGGGGTGCGACGTCATCGTCGTGGACTCGGCGCACGGGCACTCCGAGGGCGTGCTCAAGACGGTGGCGTGCGTGCGCGAAGCGTTCCCCGACGCGCAGCTCGTGGGCGGCAACGTTGCGACGGAGGCGGGCGCGCGGGCCCTGGTCGAGCGCGGCGTGGACGCCGTGAAGGTGGGCGTGGGCCCGGGGTCGATCTGCACCACGCGGGTCGTCACCGGCGTCGGCGTCCCGCAGATCACGGCCATCATCGACGGGGGGGGGGGGGGGGGGGGGGGGGGGGGGCCCGTGCCGGTGATCGCGGACGGCGGCATCAAGTACTCAGGCGACGTGGTGAAAGCGCTCGCGGCGGGCGCCGAGAGCGTGATGATGGGGTCGATGCTCGCGGGCACCGAGGAGAGCCCGGGCGAGTCGTTCCTGCTCGAGGGCCGGCGCTTCAAGGTGATCCGCGGGATGGGCAGCCTCGGCGCCATGGAGGAAGGCTCCGCCGACCGCTACTTCCAGGAGGGTGAGGTCTCGCCGTCGAAGCTCGTGCCCGAGGGCATCGAGGGCCGCGTGCCCTACAGGGGTCCCGCGGCCGACGTGATCTTCCAGATGGTGGGCGGGCTCCGCAGCGGCATGGGGTATTGCGGGGTGTGCGACATCAAGGCGCTCCGGACCGAGACCGAGTTCATCCAGATCACGACCGCGGGCTTGCGCGAATCGCACCCGCACGACGTCGTGATCACCCGCGAAGCTCCTAACTACAGCCTGTAACGGCTTGACAGGCCCGCCACGCAGGCCTACTCTAGCCGCCATCTCGCCGTTGTTCCGACAACCGCTCGAATCATCACGAGGGACGCATGAATCTTCTCCGCCGGAAGAGCGTCACCGATCTCCAGACCGAGGCACTCACGGATCACAGTTTGCGGCGCGCCCTCGGCGCGCTCAACCTGACCATGCTGGGGATCGGCGCGATCATCGGCACCGGAATTTTCGTGCTCACCGGGACGGTGGCCGCGGTGAACGCGGGGCCCGCCGTCGTGTTGTCGTTCGTGATCGCCGGCGTCGCATCGATCTTCGCGGCGCTGTGCTATTCCGAGTTCGCGTCGCTCGTGCCCATGGCGGGCAGCGCCTACACCTACGGTTACGCCACGCTCGGGGAGATCTTCGCCTGGATCATCGGCTGGGACCTGGTGCTCGAGTACGCGCTCGGCGCCGTGACGGTCGCGATCGGGTGGTCGGGATATGTCGTCTCGTTCCTCAAGGACATCGGGATCATCGTGCCCCCCGCGCTGTCGGCGGCCCGCGGCACGGTCGTCACCCTGGCCGACGGCTCGACCATCACCGCGATTTTCAACCTGCCGGCTGTCATCATCATCGCGATCATCACGACGCTCCTCGTCATCGGCATCAAGGAGTCCGCGAACGTCAACAACGTGATCGTGTTCGTGAAGGTGGCGGTCGTGCTGCTGTTCATCATCGGGGCGGCCCACGCCATCAACCCGGCCAACTGGCACCCGTTCATACCGCCCCAGGAGGGGCCCGGGATCTACGGCTGGAGCGGCGTGATGACGGGGGGGGCGATCGTGTTCTTCGCTTACATCGGCTTCGACGCGGTGAGCACCGCCGCCCAGGAGGCGAAGAACCCGCAAAAGGACATGCCCATCGGGATCATCGGGTCCCTTCTGATCTGCACCGTGCTCTACATTCTCGTGTCCGGCATCGCGACGGGCGTGGTCCCCTATAAGGAATTGAACGTCCCCGATCCCATCGCCGTGGCCGCGGACCACGCGGGGATGGGGTGGATGTCGTCGCTCATCAAGCTCGGCGCCATTGCCGGCCTGTCGTCGGTGATCCTGGTGATGCTCCTGGGGCAATCGCGGGTGTTCTGGAGCATGTCGCGCGACGGTCTCCTCCCCCAGTTCGTCAACAAGATCCATCCGAAGTTCCAGACTCCCTACATCACCTCGATCATCACCGGCATCGGGGTGGCGTTCGTGTCGGCGCTCCTCACGGTGCGCGAAGCGGGGAGCCTCGTCTCGATCGGCACACTGCTGGCGTTCGTCATCGTGTCGATTGGGGTGTTGGTGCTGCGCATCCGCGAGCCGGGCCTGCCGCGAGCCTTCAAGACGCCGTGGGTGTGGTTCGTGGCGCCGGCGGGCGCCTTCTCGGCCCTGTACCTGATGGCGTCGCTGCCGTGGCGCACGTGGGAGCGGCTCATCATCTGGTTCGTGGTCGGTATCGTGATCTACGCGGTGTACGGTGTGAGTCACTCCAAGCTGGCTTCGAAAGAATAGAGGCGTCGAGCAAAGGCGTCGCGCATAGACGTCGCGCAAAGGCGTCGCGCAAGAACGTCAGGAAGAACCGGATGAAACACCTACTGTTTTGCGTTGTGCTCGCAGTGGCCGCAGACGCGTGCGGGGGTGGGAACAAGGTTACCGGGCCGGTCCCGTGTGACACCTACACCGGCGGGATAATTGGGACAGGCGCCTTGCCCGGCACGTATGATCTCAAGTCGGTGTGCTCGGGAATGAAGCCCGATCAGCCGGGGGCCAGCGGGACGGTCACTATCACGGGAACAGACTTTACGGCCTCGATCGGCACAACCACCTACAGCGGCATGTACACGCTTTCAAATCCGGACGTCATCACGGTCAATCTGACCAGCCCCCTACCGACTCAATTGGTCGGGACGTACCGCCTCCGCAACGACAGCCTCGCGGTGAGCGGCACCGTGGCAGGCCAGCGCCTGTCGCTCGTCGGGACCCGCGTGCCGTAGGGGTTACGGGGTCGCGCGACGCCTTCGCGCGACGCCTATGTGTAACGTCTCTCCACTCGACGTCTTTGCGCGACGTCTTTCGTTATTTTGCATGCCATGACCACGAACGAAGTATCCATTCCCCCGGAACGCGTGCGTGCCGCCGAAGCCGTCGCCGCCGTGCTCGCTCCCGGCCGGCGTGTCGCGCTCACGACGCACGTCAACGCCGACGGGGACGGGGTGGGGAGTGAGGTGGCCCTGTGGCACCTGCTCACCGCGCGGGGGTTGCGACCGACCATCGCGAACCCCACGCCGATTCCCGACCGCTTTCACTTCCTCCTGCCGGCGGGGGCCGATCATTCGGAGCGCGCGGCCCGCGAGGTCGAGGCGGCCGACGTCGTCCTCGTCCTCGACATTTCCGACGTGAGCCGCCTGGGCGATCTGGCGCGGACGATCACGCAGTCGCACGAGGTGGCGTGCATCGACCACCACGTGAGCGGGGGCTCGCTGCCCCGTGGCCCCCGGCTGGTCGCCCCCGAGGCGGCCGCCACGGCCGAGCTCGTGTTCGACTTCGCGAGCGCGCTCCAGTGGCCGCTCTGCCCCGAGGCCGCGCGCGCGCTGTACGTGGGCATCCTCACCGACACGGGGGGGTTCCGGTTTGCGAACACCACTCCGCGGGTGCTGCGGGTCGCGGGCGCGCTGCTCGAGCGCGGCGTCGACCCGGAGTCGATTTACGCCTCGGTGTACGCGAGCGCACCGGAGGGTCGCGTCCGCCTCACGGCCGAGGTGCTCGGGACCCTGGTGGTCGAGCCCGAGCACGGCCTGGCGTGGGTCACCGTGCCGCCGGACGCGCTGCAGCGGCACCGCGCCACCGCCGACGACCTGGACGGCATCGTCGAGTATCCGCGCTCCATCGCGGGTGTCCGACTGGCCCTGCTGTTCCGCCAGCTCGCCAATGGGAAGGTCAAGGTCAGCTTCCGCTCCGTCGGCGACGTGGACGTCGCCGAGCTGGCGCATCGGTTCGGCGGCGGGGGACACCGCAAGGCCGCGGGGGCGTCGCTCGAGGGCACGCTCGCCTCCGCGCAGGAACACGTGCTGGCGGCGGCACGGGAGTATCTCAACGGGCGCTAGTAGTTCGCAGAAACGCCCGCACGAAGTTTCGTTTGGAGAAGTCCCCGCCCGTCCACAGCCGCCACAACAGATCGCTCCCCGGCAGGGCACGCGCGATCGCGGCGTCGCTCCACCCGCGGCCGTGCAGCTCGTGGATCCGCCCGCCCAAATCGACCAGGAAGTCGAGCTTGTCGCGTAGCCGTGCCGCGCCCTGCTCCACCCGCCCGCGGTGCTGGCAAAACAGCACTCGCGGCTCGAGCGCCAGGACCCGCCGCAACGAGTCCATCATCGCGTAGACGTCCTCGTCGGCGCGGAGGTAACGGAGCTTGGGGGCCAGATACAGATCGCCCGAGAAGAGCCACGCCCGCTCGGGCTCGAACAGCGCGACGTGATCGGTCGCGTGGCCAGGGGTGTGGACGACCTGGAATCGAAAACGCGTGGTCTCGAGCCGCTCGCCGAGCGGCGCCGTGGCCGCAGGCGGCCGGGCACCCCAGGCGATGCGGCGGTACAGCTGCGGGTGGGTGTCCTCCCGGGCGAGTCGCGCCACGCCGCTCGGGTGTGCCAGGGGCGTGATCCGCAGCTCCCCCGCCAGGAGACCGTGGTTTCCGGAGTGGTCCTCGTGGTGGTGCGTGGTTACGCATTGGCGTACCGCGAGCTCGGAAACCAACCGTCGCACGTCGCGCGCGAGGTTCGGAGGGCCTGAGTCCACGAGCAGCCCGTCGACGAGATACATCCCGGTCCAGTAGGTCGCCCTCCCGAACACGGTGCGGGCCATCCGGAAATAGCGAACGTCGTCGTAGTCGAAGCCGAAGATCATCCCCTGGGAGTGTAATCGATGAGTGGTCCGAGGGGGCCTCTTGCCGGACGGGCGCCGTCGCGCCACCTTCGCGCACCATGAAAAAAACCATCGGCGCCGCGCTGCTCGTCCTGGTGCTCGTGCTCACCGCCGTCGTGCTCGAGCGCACCTTCACGTTCCGCTCGCGCCAGCCTGCGGCGGCGCCCGTGGCGGTGGAGCCGCTCGATACCGCCGCGCTGGCACAGCGTCTGGCCGGCGCGCTGCGCTTCAAGACCGTCTCCTATCAGGACTCGACCCAGTTCGACGCCCGTGAGTTCACCGGCTTCCAGGCCTACCTGCGGGCGACGTTCCCCAGGGTCCATGCCGCACTCAAGCTCGAGAAGGTGAACGGCTACGGGCTGCTGTACGAGTGGACCGGGTCCGATCCGAACCTTCCACCGATCATCCTGCTCGCGCATCAGGACGTCGTGCCGGTGGAGCCGGGAACGGAGAGCCGCTGGACGGAGCCTCCGTTCGAGGGACGGATCGCCGGCGGCTACGTGTGGGGTCGCGGCGCGCTGGACGACAAGGGGAGCCTCGTCGGGATTCTCGAGGCGGTGGAGCACATCATCGCCGCGGAGGCGAAGCCCCGGCGCACCGTCTATCTGGCGTTCGGCTACGACGAGGAAGTCGGCGGGCGGCGCGGGGCAGCCCACATCGCGGAGCTGCTCGCGTCCCGCAACGTGCATCCCGAGCTCGTCCTGGACGAAGGCGGCGCGCTCACGACCGGGATGGTCGCCGGCATTTCAGCGCCGGTCGCGCTGGTCGGTATCGCCGAGAAGGGGTATGTGACGGTCGCGCTGACGGCCCAGGCCGAGGGAGGCCATTCCTCGATGCCGCCGGACGAGACCGCGGTCGGCATGCTCGCGGTGGGCATCACGCGGCTCGAGCAGCACCAGATGCCGAGGGCCATTCGCGGGCCGACGGCCGCCATGTTCGACTACCTGGGTCCCGAGATGCCCTTCGGCCCCCGGCTCGTCATGGCGAACCGCTGGCTGCTCGGCGGGGTCCTCGCGGGCAAGTTCGGCGCGACCCCCCAGGGAAACGCCATGCTTCGCACCACCACCGCGCCCACGGTGCTGCAGGCGGGGATCAAGGAGAACGTGCTGCCGTCGTCGGCGCGCGCACTCGTGAACTTCCGTATCCTCCCCGGCGACAGCGTGCAGGGCGTCGTCGAGCACGTGCGCCGGACGGTGCGCGACTCGCGGATCAGCGTGGAGCCGCTGCCGGGGACGATGAACAATCCGTCGGCCGTCACCAGTGTGGATGCCGAGCCGTTCCAGCTGCTGGCGCGCACCATTCGGCAGGTGGTCCCCGAGGCGGTGGTGGCCCCCTGGCTCGTGGTGGGCGGCACCGACTCGCGGCACTATGCCCGTCTCACCCCCAACGTGCTGCGGTTCGTCGGGGCGGCGATCGGCAGGGACGACCTGCGTCGGGTGCACGGCACCGATGAGCGGGTCGGCGTACAGGCGTACGGGACCGCGGTGCGGGTGTACCTGCAGCTCTTGAAAAACGTGGCGCTGTAGAGAAGCGCCGGTTCTCCTATCTGTACGGTGTGTGGACGGGAGGCTGCGATGGCGCGCCATGGCGTCGCGCCGTGCGCGACGGTGCCGGGAGATCGGGGGGACTGCTCGAGAAGCACTGCTGCCGCTGGTCGATCCCACGAACGACGCTGATAGCGAGCACAACCGCGACGATTCCCACGACGCTACCGATGAGCGCCACGTCGGTAACGTTCGTCGGGTCGAGGGGCGTGCGGGCGCCTCCGGCCGTGGCGGCGACCACCTCCTCCAGAGCACCCCACGTCAAAGACGCCCCCCACCAGCTCGAGAGGAGTGCGGGGGCGGGAAGATCGTCGTACGCGTCCCGATCGTTCATCGATTCGCTGCGCAGCCAGAGGTCCTTCATGACCTGGTAGGCGCGAACCAGGTTGACGAGCGGAATGAACCAATAACCGACGGCCTGCCGCGTCGTGAATCGCGACCGCTTCGAGCCGACGAGCGCGAGATTGCGGTACGCCCGCCGCAGCCAGACCAACCAGACAATCCCGGTGCCGACGAGCGCCGCCAGTCTGAGATTCACGATCGTTCGGCGTCCGGCGTCGTTCGGGACGACCTCTCCCGGTAGCGGTGGCGCGCTGGCCGCCGCCCGGAGCTCGGCGCGGTGCGAGATAGTGGATGCGAGAGTCCCCGCCTCGAGCACCAGGCAGGCAGACAGGAGGCAGATTGTCCACAGCGCCACCCTGTGTTCGGCGCGGCGCGCGATTCGCAGGTCTCGGGCCATGGAGTAGGTGACGGGGGCCGCGACCAGTGGGGCAATCCCTGTGCCCGCCTCGTCCCCTCCGATCGACGACCGGCACAGCTGTCGCGCAACTGCAACGGCAAGCTGGTGTTGAGCGGTGCGGTGCGCACCGCGAAAAAGCTGTCGCATTCGGGCGTGCCCGCGACGCCTGTCGCGGGCGCTCAGCACGCGACCCTGCATCGGCGTATCAAGACCGGAAGGAGGCGAATCATGAGACTTCATGTCGCGTTGCTGTGTGCGACAGCGTTGGGTGTGTTCACGTCGCCGGCGCTGGCGCAGAGTCCGTCGGGCCGTGGTCCGGGGCGGCGGATGGGGATGCTGCTCAAGGACATCACGCTGACACCTGACCAGCAGGCGAAAGTCGACTCGATCCAGAAGCACTATCGCGCTGAGATGCCGTCCTTCACGCCCGGGAATCCGCCCGACTCCGCAACGCGGGAGAAGGTGCGGGGGCTGTTCCGCCGTCAGGTGGATGACATTCGCGCCGTGCTGACCGCCGACCAGCAGAGGGTGTTCGACAAGAACGTGGCGGAGATGCGGGAGGGCCGCCGAGGAGGGCCCTGAGCGTCTAGTGTAGCGCCCTTCCCCCTCGCTCGTCTCCCCCTACCTTTCTCCTGTGGCCGCTTCAGACACTCTCCAGGGGCGGGTCGAGCACGCCCTGTCGCAGCTCAAGAACCCTCGCAGCGGGAACGACATCCTCGCCGCCGGCATGGTCAAGGACCTCGTCGTGGCGGGAGACGGCGCGGTTTCGTTCACGTTCCTGCTCGGTCGCGACGATCCCGGCTCGCTCGCGCGCGAGGTGCGGAAGGCCGTGCAGGGTGTGGACGGCGTGACGGCGGTGCGGGTCAACGTCACCGACGCGAGCCGTGGAGCGGAAGGTACCACTCCCCGCCAGACCACTCCCCGACCCGGTCCGGGCGGCGTCCCCCCTCCTCCGACACCAGTCGAGCTTCCCCACCTGGGCACCGTCCTCGCGATCTCGTCGGGCAAGGGCGGGGTGGGCAAGTCGACCGTCTCCGCGAACCTCGCCGTGGCGCTGGCGCGCCTCGGCGGAGGGCAGCGCGTGGGGCTGATGGATGCCGACATCTACGGGCCGAACATTCCGCGGATGATGGGTGTCGACCAGAAACCCGAAGTGCGAGGCGGGAAGATCCAGCCGCTAGAGGCCCACGGCGTGAAGGTCATGTCGCTCGCGCTCATCGTCGAGCGCGAGGCACCCGCCATCTGGCGTGGGCCGATCATCATGAAGGTGATTCAGCAATTCGTGAAGGACGTGGACTGGGGGGAGCTCGACTACTTTCTGGTCGACCTGCCCCCGGGGACGGGCGACGCGCAGCTCTCGCTCGCCCAGACGGTGCATATTCGCGCAGCGATCATCGTCACCACCCCCCAGGAAGTGGCCGTGGGCGATTCCTTGCGCGGGGCGAAGATGTTCGAGCGCGTCGGCGTGCCGGTGCTGGGCGTGGTCGAGAACATGAGCTACTTCGTGTGCCCCCACTGCGGCGAGCGCACGGAGATCTTCCTCGCCGGCGGCGGCATGCGGCTCGCCGACGAGCTCGGCGTCCCGTTGCTGGGCCAGGTGCCGCTGCAGGCGCAGCTCGCCGGCCTCGCCGACACCGGCCGCCCGATCATCGCGGCCGATCCCGGGTCGCCGGCCGGCCAGGCCCTCGACGCCGTCGCCCGGCGCGTCAACGACGCGCTCGCCGCCCTCCCGCGCTGACGGTGCGGCTCCTCTTCGCCGCGCTGTACCTGCTGCAGCACTCCCCCCCCGCCCCCCCGGCTCGCGGCGAGCGACCCGACGTGCGCGCCGGGCTCGATACGTTGTACGGCGGGGGCTTCCCCGCCGCGGCGGCGTATTTCGCCGGCCTCGCCGGGCGGGACTCGACCGACCCCGCGCCCCTGACCTTCGAAGCGAGCGCGTACATCTGGTGGGCTGCCGCGCTCGAAAACGACGCCTACGAGGCCGGGCGGATCGACTCGCTGCTCGATCTCGCGATCGGTCGAGCCCGCGCCACGTCCCCCGGCCCGGCCCGGGACTTCTGGCTTGCCACTGCGCTGGGGTATCGCGCCCGCCAGCGAGATCTGCACGGACATTCGTGGGGCGCCGCCAAGGACGGCAAGGCGATGCGCGACGCGTACGCCCGCGTGCTGGCCGTGGACTCGAGCTGCGCCGACTGCTTCCTGGGGCTGGGCGTGTACCAGTACGGCCTGGCGCGCGCGAGCGCCCTCGCCCGGCTGGTGGCAAAGATCATCGGATTGGGGAGCGGCAACGCGGAGCGGGGGATCGGCTATATGCGGAGGGCGGCCAGCGAGGGAGATCTCGCGCGGGTCGAGGCAGGGTGGGTGCTGGCCGCCGCGCTGATGCGCGAAGCGGCGCGCGATCCGGCGCAGCGCGCCGCGCTCGAGCGGACCGCCCACGACGAGGTAGCCCGGCTCGCCGCGCGCTATCCCGGAAATCCGGTCTTCCACCGGTTCGTGCGAGGGCTCCCCCAGCCGTCCCCGTGATCAGGGGACCCCCCTTCACCCGCTGTTGCGGCGGCGCCACTCTATCATTGCTGCCCGAATGTCTTACCATATTCCCGATGGCACTACAGCAAGGAGCGGCCTCCGACCCGCAGTGGGCTCGGTTGCAGGTCGACATGAACTGTCGAGTGCGCCGGGGTGCGTGGTACCGGGTCGCGGACTTGACGCCCGCGGAAGTGAGGCTCGACGTCAACCGGGAGCAGATCCCGCTGCCGCGCACGTCCCTGAAAATCGTTTCGGCACCGCCCCAGCACTGGACGATCGTCGCCCGCCCGCGCGATGCGAGAAGCCTGCCCGCGCAATGGGGCGACAAATACGCCGTGTGCCCCGGCTGCCGCAACCGCATGGAGCTGAAAGGCGCGCCGCACACGATGCGCTGCGCCCGCTGCGAGTGCACGTTCCGGGTCGGGTGGGAGGAGTGGTTCATCGGGGTGGGTTGAGCGGCGGCAACGCCGTTCCACACATCCCATCCTGAAGTATCGTCGAAGGCGCGCGCCCCGCCGTCCAAAGACGCCGAGGACTGGGATGATCCAGTCGCGATTGCTCAGACGTCTGGGGTTGCTCGCGGCCCTCGCGGCCGGCTACTTCGTGGCCGGCAAGCTGGGGCTCGAGGTGGCGTACATCCACCCGAGCGCGACGGCCGTGTGGCCCCCCACCGGGCTCACGCTCGCGGCCTTACTCCTCGCTGGCTACGACGTCTGGCCCGCCGTTCTGGTCGGCGCCTTTCTCGTCAACATCACCACCGCGGGCTCCGTGGCGACGTCCGCCGCCATCGCGGTCGGCAACACGCTCGAAGGGCTCCTGGGTGCGTACCTGGTCAACCGGTTCGCCCGCGGGCAGCGGGCCTGCGAGCGCGCGCGGGACATCTTCAAGCTGGCGGGGCTCGCCGCGCTCCTGAGCACCGCGGTCAGCGCCACGGCCGGCGTCGTCGCCCTCTCGCTGGCCGGCTTCGCGCGCTGGACCGACTTCGGGTCCATCTGGTCGACCTGGTGGATGGGCGACGCGGTGAGCGACCTGGTCGTCGCGCCGGCGGTGCTCCTGTGGGCCGCGCACCCCCGGGTGCGCTGGACCCGGCGCCAGGCGCTCGAGGCCGTCGCCCTGCTGGCGTGCCTCGCCGTCGTCGGGATCGCCGTGTTCGACGGGCTCGTCCCGTGGAAGGACAAGCACTACCCGCTGGAATTCCTGTGCATCCCGCTGCTCTTGTGGGCGGCGTTCCGGTTCGAGCAGCGCGAGGCGGCGACCGTCGTCGTGCTGCTCGCCGGTGTCGCGATCTGGGGCACCCTCCGCGGCTACGGGCCCTTCGCCCGGCCGCTGTTCAACGAGTCATTGCTCCTGCTGCAGGCGTTCCAGGGGGTCTCGGCCGTCATCACGCTGGTCCTCGCGGCAGCGGTCGCGGAGCGGACGGAAGCGGTGGACCGGCTGCGCCGGCTTGCCGTGAGCGATCCGCTGACGGGGCTCGCCAACTACCGGCAGCTCGTTCACGCGCTCGACGCGGAGATCCGGCGGTCGTCCCGCACCGATCGGCCGTTCGCGGTCGTGCTCATGGACCTGGACGGCCTCAAGAAGATCAACGATCGCTACGGCCATCTGGTGGGCAGCCTGGCCCTGCGGCGCGTCGCGGAGACGCTGCTCGGCTCCTGCCGGGGGATCGACACGGCTGCGCGGTTCGGTGGAGACGAGTTCGCGCTGGTCCTGCCCGAGACCGGGGACGCGGCGGCGTGGCACGTGGCCCGGCGCGTTGCCGACCGCGTGTCGCGGGACGGTGAGCAGCCGCCGCTCTCCGTGAGCGTCGGGGTGGCCGTGCATCCGCGCGACGGGACGACGCTCGAGGCGCTCCTGAACGCCGCGGACCGCTCGCTGTACGACACCAAGGCACGCCGCCGCACCCGGACTAAAGAACCCGCTCGTTGACCCCCGGCCCGGGGCTCCGGTAGCTTCCGGCGCCATGACGAGCACCAGCCGCACGCCCGGCGCGCTCACCGTCGGGCCGCTCCGGCCCGTCATCCTGAACCTCGCGGCGCCGGCGGTCGCGATGATGGCGTGCCACTTCTGCTTCAACCTCATCGATGCCATTTGGGTCGGCCGCCTGATCGGGCCCGCGGCCCTCGCCGCCGTCTCGACCGCCGGGTTCTATGTGTGGGTGCTCCTGTCGCTCGGGGAGATGGTGGAAGTGGGGCTGATCGCGGTCGCCGCCCGGCGCTACGGCGAGGGGCTGCCCGACGCCGCCGCCCGCGCCGCGGGTGCCGCGGTCCTGTACGCGCTGGCCGCGGGGACGCTCGTGTCGCTCGGCGGGTTCGCGCTCACGGACGCGCTGTTTCACCTGATGGGCGTGCCGCGCGAGGTGGCGTCGCTCGGGCGGGCGTACCTGGACACGTGGCTGTTGGGCGGACCGCTCGTGTTCGGTTTCTTCGCGATCGAGGCGACGTTCCGGGCCTCGGGGGACACGCGCACGCCGTTCCTCCTGCTCATGGTCTCGGTGGTCCTGTCCGTGGGTCTCGACCCCCTGCTCATCAGCGGCGTCGGCCCGTTCCCGCGGCTCGGCGTCGAGGGCGCCGCCCTCGCCTCCGTGATGGTGCGGGGCGGCGGGTTTCTGATCGGGATCGGTCTCGCCTGGCGGCGCGGCCTGCTTCGCCTCGACGCCCCCGACTGGCGCGCCGTGCCCACGGTGTTCCGGGTCGGCGCGCCGCTCTCGCTCGCCGGCGTCCTGCTCTCGATCGTATATATGTGGCTCACCCGGTACACCTCCCGCTTCGGCACCGCCGCGCTGGCGGCGCTCGGCGTCGGCCACAAGGTCGAAGGGCTCGGCTTTATCGCGATCTCCGGGTTTGCGCTTTCGGCCTCCGCCCTCGTGGGACAGAACTTGGGCGCGCAACAGGAGGCGCGCGCCCGCCAGGCGGTGCGGATGACGGTGGGCTACTGCCTCGCGGTCACGACGGCCACGGCGATCGCCTTCCTCACGATTCCCGACACGCTCGTCGCGCTGTTCACGTCCGATGCCGCGGTCATCGCGGATGGCAGCCTGTACCTGCGGGTGATCGCGTTCGCGCAGATCGGCCAGACGTTCGAGATCATTTTGGAAGGCGCGCTCGCGGGCGCGGGGTACACGCTGTGGCCGCAAATCGCGAGCACCACGCTCACCCTGCTGCGCGTGCCGCTCGCCGCGTGGTGGTCGGGGGCCGTCGGACTCGTCGGCATCTGGCTCGCCCTCTCGGTCACGGCCGTGGCGCGCGGCATCGCGATGGCGCTGTTCTGGCTGAGGGGCCGCTGGCGGGTGACGGCAGTATGACAACGCGGAACGCGGAAGTGGGAACGCGGAACATCCGAAACGAGGTCGGCCCGCCTGTTCCGCGTTCCGCCTTCCGCGTTCCGACTTTCTGACGATGGCCACACTCATCACGCTCCTCACGGACTTCGGCTACGCCGACAGCTACGTGGGTGAGGTGAAGGGTGTGCTGTTGTCGCAGGTGCACGGCGCTGCGCTCGTCGACATCACGCACCAGGTCTCGCCGGGCGACGTGCGCGCGGCGCAGTACATCCTGTCGCGCGCCTGGCACCGCTTCCCGCAGGGGAGCGTGCACCTCGCGGTCGTGGACCCCGGTGTCGGCACCGACCGCCGCGTGCTCGCCGCATCGACGGCGGGACATTTCTTCGTCGCTCCGGACAACGGTCTGCTGTCGTTTCTGCCGGCGGACGCGCACTTCGTGGGGCTGCCCATTCCGGAGGACGCCGCTCCGACCTTCCAGGCGCGTGACGTGTTCGCGCCGGTGGCGGGCCAGCTCGCCCTCGGCGCGCCGCTGTCGCACGTGGGTCATCCCGTCACCGACGTGCACCGCTCCCCGCTCCCCGCTCCTCGCCACGACGGCACGATCGTCATCGGGGAAGTCATCTACGTCGATCGATTCGGCACGCTGATCTCGAACATCCCCGGAGACGCCGTGGAGCCGGGCGTGCGGATCAAGGTCGGCGGGACGGAGATCGGCACGCTGGCGCGCACCTTCGGGGATGTGGGACGGGGCGCCCTGGTGGCGTTCCTCGGCAGCGGCGGCACGGTGGAGATCGCGGTGCGCGACGGCAGCGCCGCGAGACTGCTAGGCGTCGGTGTGGGGGCGGAAGTGCGGGCCTGAGCGCGCCGGGATCTTCACCTTCGCCATCACCCGCTCCACGAACCCGAACTCGGGGGCGAAGCGCGTCAGCTGCGCCAGCTCGCGGATCAGCTTCCGCTCCCGCTCCGCGATGGTTCGGCATTCGACGCACTGGGCGACGTGCGCGTCCCGGGTCGCGGGCAGGAGGCCCTGGGCCCAAAGCTCGACTTCGTCGGGGGTCAGGTGCGGCATGAGGGGGTCGCTCATTGGTCCGTCCTACGTGCGGCTGCGAAGCCGGGTTTCATTCCCGCCGGTCCTCGAGGTAGCCCCGTAATTCGTTGCGCGCCCGGTGGATATACGTCTTGACCGTGCCCAGCGGCAAGTCCAGGATGCGGGCGATCTCTTCGTAGCTGTGGCCTTCGACATGACGCAGCAGGATGCACATGCGGTACTCGGGCCGCAGACGCGCGATGGCGTGCTCGATGGCGCCGCCCAGCTCGCGCGCTTCGAGCTCCTGCAAGGGAGTCTCCCCGCGGTCGCCCGGCTGCGGGGCGGTCGCACTCATCTCGTCGGGCGTGGTGGCGTGGGGCGACCCGTCGAGTGAGAGGGTGTCGAGCTCGCGCTTGCGCAGATGGTCGATCGCGGCGTTGTTCGCGATCTTGAAAATCCAGGATGAGAACTTGAACTGGGGATTGTACGAGCCGATGGCGTTCAGGACCTTGATGAACGTCTCCTGGGCGAGGTCCTCGGCGAGCGCGCGGTCGCGCACCATGCGATACAACAGCGAAAAAATCGGCCGTTCGTAGCGGCGCACCAGCTCGCGGAAGGCGGCTTCCTGGCCTTGCTTGGCCCACGCCACGACCTCCGCGTCGCTGGCGCCGGTCAGGTTGGCCGGCCTATCTTTCGCGCCTATGACGCCCCCCCCTCCCGCGCATCCTGCGTTCGAGGTCGCCGCACACTCGGGTGGCGAAGCGAAGCGGTCGTACGTGCGCAGCATGTTCGCCGCGATCGCACCGCGCTACGACCTGCTGAACCATCTCTTGAGCCTCAACGTGGACCGCTCCTGGCGCCGGGCCGCGGTGCGACGGCTCGCGTGGGAGCGGCGACCCGACGGCACGTATCTCGATCTCTGCGCCGGCACGCTCGATCTCGCGGCGACGCTCGCGCGCGCGCGGGGGTTCCACGGGACCGTCGTCGGCGCTGACTTCGTGATCCCCATGCTGGCGCGGGGGAAGGGCAAAGCTGCACGCGCCCGTCCGGTCGGCGCCGACGCGCTCACGCTCCCCTTCGCCGACGCCCGGTTCGACGGTGCGATGGTGGCCTTCGGGGTCCGGAACCTGGCGGATCTCGACGCCGGCCTCCGGGAAACGCATCGCGTGCTCCGGCCGGGCGCGCGTTTCGTGGTGCTCGAATTCACCACACCGCGCTTCGCGCCGGTGCGCGCGCTCTACCTGTTCTATTTCCGGCGCGTCCTCCCCGCGATCGGCCGTGCGGTGTCGAAACATAGGGACGCCTATACGTACCTGCCAGAGTCCGTGCTCGACTTTCCGGACCCGGACGCCTTCGCGCGCCGGCTCGAGCACGCCCGATTCTCGAATGTAGGCTACGAGATCCTGACTGGCGGAATCTGCGCCGTCCATTATGGCACTCGATAACGTGCGCGACTTCCTCGGCGCGCTCGACGCCCGGGGCGAGCTGGTGCGCGTCGACCGCCCCGTATCGGTCGACAAGGAGATCACCGAGATCGCGGACCGGTGCATGAAGTCTGGGGACGGCGGACCGGCGCTGCTGTTCGAGCGCCCGACGCTCCTGTCGGGTGCCCCGGCGCGCCATCCCGTCGCGGTGAACCTGTTCGGCTCCGAAAAGCGCATGGCGCTGGCGCTGGGCGTCGAGTGTCTGGACGAGATCGGCGCGCGGATCGCGACGCTCCTCAACCTGAAGGTCCCCGACAGCCTGCTCGGCAAGCTCGCGCTGCTGCCGCAGCTCGCGGAGGTGGCCAAGTTCCCGCCCAAGACGATCGGCGGGAAGCCGCCGTGTCAGGAGAGCGTGATCCGCGAGCAGGACGTGGACCTGTCGCAGTTCCCCGTACCGGTGTGCTGGCCGGAAGACGGCGGACCCTACATCACCCTCCCCGGCGTGATCACGCGCGATCCCAAGACCGGGGTCCGCAACGTCGGGATGTATCGCGTCCAGGTGATCGGCAAGAACGAGCTGGCGATGCACTGGCAGCGCCACAAGGTCGGGGCGGCGCACTGGCGTGAGATGGCGCAGCGCGGCGAGAAAATGCCCGTCGCCATCGCGCTGGGTGGCGACCCCGCGTCGATCTACGCCGCGTCGGCGCCGCTCCCGCCCACCATCGACGAGTTCCTGTTCGCCGGATTCCTGCGCCGGGAGCCGGTGCGGCTCGCCAAAGCGGTGACGTGCGATCTCGAGGTGCCGGCGGAAGCGGAGATCGTGCTCGAGGGCTACGTCGATCCGCGTGAGGAACTGGTGCTCGAGGGGCCGTTCGGCGACCACACCGGCTTCTACTCGCTGGCCGACTACTACCCCAAGGTGCACGTCACTGCGGTCACGCTGCGCGCCGGGCCGGTCTGGCCGCATACGATCGTGGGTCGGCCGCCGATGGAGGACTACTGGCTCGGCCACGCCACGGAGCGAATGTTCCTGCCGCTCTTGCGGCTCACGCTCCCCGAAATCGTGGACCTGCACATGCCGGCCGAGGGGATCTTTCACAACCTCGTGTTCGTGAGCATCGACAAGCAGTATCCCGGGCAGGCCTACAAGGTCATGAACGGGTTGTGGGGGCAGGGGCTGATGTCGCTCGCCAAGGTGATCATCGTGCTGGACAAGGACGTGAACGTGCGCGATCCCAAGGAGGCGTGGTGGGTGGCGCTGAATCACATCGACCCCGAGCGCGACGTGCGGTTCACGATGGGGCCGATCGACGTCCTCGATCACTCGAGCCGCGGCTTCACGTTCGGCTCCAAAATGGGGATCGATGCGACGCGCAAGTGGAAGGAAGAAGGGTTCACGCGGGAATGGCCGAACAGGATCATCATGGACCCGGAGACGAAGCAGAAGATCGACGCGATGTGGAAGGAGCTGGGGATTGAACTTTGACGGCGGTGGAGGGCGGTGGAGGGCGGTGGAGGATGGTGGAGGTGCGCCCCGCGAGGGGCAGACGCTCGTGGGCGAAGGCCTGCTGATGCGGTATGTCAACTTCGTCAAACTGCCGCATACCATTTTCGCGCTGCCCTTCGCGCTGCTCGGACTGCTCGTCGCATCCCGCCAGCAGGCGATCACCTGGCGCATGCTGGGCTTGGTCGTGCTGGCGTTCACCTGCGCGCGGTTCGTGGCGCTCGGGTTCAACCGCATCGCGGACCGGGAGCTCGACGCGCGGAACCCGCGGACCCGGGCCCGGGAGCTGCCGTCAGGACGACTCACGCTCCGGCAGGCCTGGGTCGCCGTGGTCGTGGCGGCCGTGGCGTTTCTCGGGACGGCGTGGGCGCTGAACCCCCTGTGCCTCGCGCTGGCGCCGTTCGCCCTCCTGTTCATCTCAGCTTACAGCTACGCCAAGCGCTTCACGCACTGGTCCCACCTCTGGCTCGGTCTGGCGGACGGGATCGCTACCCCGGCGGGGTATCTCGCCGTCACCGGGCGGTGGAGCGAGCCGTGGTGGCTCCTCCCGGTTGGTGCGCTCGCCGTGACCTTCTGGGTGGGCGGGTTCGACGTGTTCTACGCGCTCCCCGACGAGGCCTTCGATCGCGCCGAGCGGCTCGAGTCGTTGGTGGTGCGGCTCGGCCAGGCGCCCGCCATTCTGGTCGCCAAGTTGTGGCATGGCTTGGCGCTGGTGGCGTTGGTGCTGTTCGGGATCGGGGCGCACCTCGGGCTCGCCTACTACGCCGGCGTTGCCGTCGGGGCGTTGCTGATTGCCTGGGAGCACCACCTCGTGAAACCCGGAGACCTGTCGCGGCTCAATGCCGCCTTCTTCACCGCCAATGGCATTGTCAGCATCGTCGTGTTCCTGGGCGCGTTGGTGGATCGAATTCTGTGAAACGCGGAGCGCGGAAGTCGGAACGCGGAACGGCCGGGCGAGCGCCGGTCGCGCCTGTTCCCCCTTCCGCGTTCCGCGTTCCGCGTTCTCCGCCGCCCCCTCGGCCGCCGGCGCATCCCACGCGTTCCCCGACCCCGAACCGCCGCGGGCGCTGATGAGCAAGCTTCCGGTAATCCTCGCCATCACCGGCGCCTCCGGCGCCCCCTACGGCGTGCGATTGCTGGAGATGCTCGTCGTGCACAACGTGCCCACCTGGCTGCTGGTCTCGAGCCATGGTTGGCGACTCCTCGGCGAAGAGTGCGGCATCACGGACGATCGCGCGTTGAAGAAGGCGACGGGCGGCGACTGGGCGAGCCTGCGGATGTTCGACGACACGGATCGTGGCGCCGAGCCCGCCTCGGGGTCGGTGAAGACGGCAGGAATGGTGATCTGCCCCTGCTCGATGGGGACCGTGGCGGCGATCGCGCACGGCACGAGCCGCAGCTTGATCGAGCGCGCGGCCGACGTGGCGCTCAAGGAGCGTCGCACCCTGATCCTGGTCCCTCGCGAGACGCCGCTCTCGCTGGTGCATCTGCGCAACCTCACGCTCGCTACGGAGGCCGGCGCGGTCGTCCTTCCTGCGGCGCCAGGGTTCTATCACAAGCCGCAGCAGGTGCGCGACCTCGTGGACTTCGTGGTGCAGCGCATCGTCGACCATCTGGGACTCGACATCGCGCTGGTGAAGCGCTGGGAAGAGAAATAGTTGCGCGACGCTACGATGCTACGTTGTCAGAGGGTGCGGTGAGAGTCGGGGTGATCTCCGACACGCACGGCTTGCTGCGGCCCGAAGTCTTCGACGTCTTCAAGAAGGTCGACCACATCCTGCACGCCGGCGACGTCGGCGGGGCACAGATCCTCATCGAGCTCGAGGCGCTCGCGCCTGTCACGGCTGTCTACGGCAACGCGGATCCGCCGGAGCTTCGCGCTCGCCTGCCCCAGGTCGCCCACCTGGAGCTCGACGGGTTCGTCATCGTGGTGACGCACGGAGACCAGTTCGGCCATCCGACTCCGGCCAAGCTGCATGAAGCCTTCCCGCGCGCCGAGATCATCGTGTATGGGCATACCCACAAGCCGCTGCTCGAGCTGGTGGACCGGACGGTGACCGTGATGAATCCCGGCGGGGCGGGGCACCAGCGGTTCAATCTCAAGCCGTCCGTGGGGATCATGGAGCTCGAGCCGGGGATTCCGCCGCGGGCACGGTTGGTGGGGCTGACCGCGCCGTAAAGCGCTGCACGCCTCAGCGGCGCTCGCGCCACATCGCGGGCGGCGTCGCCACGCAAAACTCCGGACGCAGGGCCGCCACGCCGCTCGGTCGCGACTCGTTTCAGAGGGCATCAGTCTTGCGGCGGCGCCGCGGTCGACCCGCATCTTGAGGCTCGTCCCATGCGTCGCGCCCTGTCGGTTTCTCTCTTCCTCCTGTCCGTCACCGTCCAGCAAGCTTGTCAACGCGACGCAGCGACGGCGCCACAGGTGTTCGCGCCGAGCGCGGCACTCGCGGGGGTCTTCAAGGCCAGTATCGCGTTCACCAGCGACCGGGACGGCAGCGCGGGGATCTACAGGATCAACCCAGACGGATCCGGTGAGATACGACTCGCGAAGGGGTCTGCGCCGAGCTGGTCGCCCGACGGGTCGCAGATCGCGTTCGTGGACTTCGTGGACGGCCGTCCGGAGATCTTCGTCATGAACGCGGACGGATCAGCCCCGCTGCGCTTGACCGACAACCGGGACGTGTCCCCCAGCTGGTCGCCCGACGGGCGACAGATCGCGTTCATGAGCTCGCGCGACGGCAACGCGGAGATCTACGTGATGAACGTGGACGGATCAGCCGTGACCCGGCTGACGACCAACTCGGCTCGTGACGATGAGCCGAGTTGGTCCCCCGATGGGCGGAAGATCGCGTTCACCAGCAACCGGGATGGCAACGACGAGATCTACGTCATGAACGCCGACGGATCGTCTCAAACGCGCCTGACGAACAATCCGACCACTGACCGATCGCCGACGTGGTCGCCCGACGGGCAACGAATCGCGTTCGCAAGCGACCCGGGCTTCAATTTTGACATCTATGCCATGAACCTCGACGGATCGGCCCTGACGCGGCTGACGAACAATTCGTCAATTGAACTCGAGCCAAGTTGGTCCCCAGACGGCCAGCAGATCGCGTTCATGAGTTTTCGAGACGGAAACCACGAGATCTATGTCATGAACGCCGACGGATCGGCCCAGACGCGGCTGACCAACAATCCGGCCACCGATCAAGAGCCCGCATGGTCGCCCAAGATCCCCAGCCGTAGTCCAGCGCGCCTTGCCTTCACGGCCCAGCCACCGGCAGGGACCTGGGCGAACGCGGCGATCTCGCCCGCCGTCCAGGTCACCGTGGTAGACGAGTCGGGCGACCTCGTCCCAGGAGGCACCGTGCGGCTCGCGCTCGGCACGAGTCCGGCACCGGGCGCGACCCTCTCCGGAACCACGACCGCTTTGATCGTCCACGGCGTTGCGACGTTCAGCGACGTGCGCATCGACCAGCTGGGACGAGGCTACACCCTGCTCGCCGAGACGGCCCGCCACGTGTCCGGGACCAGTACTCCGTTCACGATCGTGGAGCGGGCGACGCACCTCGCCTTTGTGACCCAGCCGCCAGCGACCGTCGACGGCGGGGCAGCGATCACCGTGCGGGTGGCGATTCAAGACACGCTCGGCAATACGCTCACCAATGCGAGCGCACCCGTGACGCTCGCACTGGCGCCGCATCCGACCGGGGTGACCATGGCGACGATCACGGTGGAGACGGTGGACGGAATCGCGACGTTCTCCGACGTGCACATCGACCAGCTCGGCAGCGGCTATCAGTTCGAGGTTGCGTCGCCCGGGCGCGCCGGCGCGACGAGCAGCCCGTTTGCCGTGCAGGCGACGTTCACCTTCGTGGATGCCGGGACCCGCGAGAGTTGCGGTGTGACCACGCACGGCGCGGCGTACTGCTGGGGCAACAACCTCTGGGGTTCGCTCGGGAGCGGGAAGGGAGGGGTGGATGCGACTCCACAACAGCCGTTCTCCTGGCCGAGCCCGCTGCCGGTGTGGGGTGGACTGGTGTTCACGGGCACCAGTGCGGGGCGCGGTTCGGCAGTGTGCGGCGTGACGACAAACGGCGCCGCGTACTGTTGGGGCATGGGTTCCGACGGGCAGCGAGGCGACGGCCGCGGCGGCGGCACCGGAGCCAGGTCGGCGAACACGCCGCGAGCAGTGCTGGGCGGCCTCACGTTTACAACGATCAGTGCGGGTGGTGCACACACTTGCGGTGTGACCACGAGCGGCGTGGCGTACTGTTGGGGCTCCGGCCTGAGTGGTGCACTCGGCACCGGCAGCTTTGTCTTCATGTACACCGCGCCGACTACGCCGGTCGCGGGCGGGTTCAGCTTCGCCACGGTCAGCGCGGGGAGCGGTCACACCTGCGGTGTGACCACGAGCGGCGCGCCATACTGCTGGGGTTCCAACGGATCGGGGCAGTTGGGCGACGGCACCACCACCCAATCGTTCGGCCCGGTGTCGGTCGCGGGCGGGCTCGCCTTCACGACGATCAGTGCGGGTGGTGCATACAGCTGCGGCTTGACCACTGACGGCACGGCGTATTGTTGGGGCAGCAATGCCCATGGCGAGCTCGGGGACGGGACGACGGCTCAACAGGCGACGCCCGTACCCGTCGCGGGCAGCCTCCATTTTGCGACGATCAGTGCGGGGAGTGCTCACACATGTGGTGTTACGACAAGCGGTGACGCCTACTGCTGGGGTGCCAACCCGGACGGCCGGATCGGGGACGGGACGACATCGCAAGCGACGACGCCGGTGAGAGTCGCGGGCGGGTTCGCGTTCACGACGGTCCGGGCCGGGGACAATCACTCGTGCGGCGTGACCACGAGCCGCGAGGCCTACTGCTGGGGTGCCAATGACCTCGGTCAGCTCGGCAACGGGACGCAGAACGCGACCCTGACGCCGGTGCCGGTGGCGACCGGGACCCCGAGCATGACCGCCATGAGGGCCGTGCAGTGAGTGCGCATTAGCTCCCGTGGCGCCGCCGCAACAGGTGCAGTCGGCGCTGAGTAACGTCGGTCCCACCGAAGCACGATTGCGGCGTGTGGGCGAGGGCATTCGGATTGCAACGCTCCAGAGTCAACCGATTCGCCCGAGGGTGTCCCCACGCGCCGCATCCTGCCAGCCTCAGTCACGCTGCTCGCGATCGTCCTGCAGGCATGTGACCCTTATCTACCGGCCGGGCCACAGGGGTCCTCCTCTGCCGGAGTGAGCCGCGCGGCTGTGCAGCTGGCCTTCGTAACGTCCTCCCCCGCGAGCGGCGAGGCGAATGGCGTGATCTCCCCGGCGCTCCAGGTCGCGGTGCAAGACTCGCTGGGCAATACGGTTCTGGGGGCGACCCGAACCGTGACCGTCGCCCTCGCCGCCAATCCGAGCGAGGCCGTCCTCCTTGGTACCACGACGGTGGCGACGATCGATGGGATCGCGACGTTCGCCGACCTGCGCGTGGATCGCCCCGGGAGCGGCTACACGCTGGCCGCCAGCGGGGACGGACTCACCACAGCGACGACCGCGCCGTTCGCCGTGCACGTGACCTTCACCTCCGTGGACGGCGGGTATGTGCACACCTGTGGCGTGACGACCGACGGCGCCGCGTATTGCTGGGGCGATAACTTCTCCGGTCAGCTCGGGGAGGGGACCTCGCCCGCGGCCTGGTACCGGTCGAGCCCGGCGCCCGTCGCGGGGGGGCTGAGGTTCACGATGATCAGCACCGGTGTGTGGCACACGTGTGGCGTGACCCCGGGCGGCGCGGCGTATTGCTGGGGGGACAACTTCTTCGGACAGCTGGGGGACGGCACCAGCGTCGCGAGGGCGACCCCGGTGCCCGTCGCCGGCGGGCTCCGCTTCGCCGCCGTGAGCGCCGGCTCCTTCCACACCTGCGGCGTGACGGCGAGCGGCGCGGCGTACTGCTGGGGCGACAATCAAAATGGACAGCTCGGCGACGGGACCACGGACCGGCGAACGACGCCGGTGCCCGTGAAGGGCGCGTTTACCTTCACCACGATCAGCGCCGGGCATGCACACACGTGCGGCGTGATCTCAAGCGGCGTCGCGGTCTGTTGGGGCGACGACGGCAGCGGTCAGCTGGGCGACGGCACGCCGGGCGCCGCCGACCACGCCCTGTACCGGCCGTACCCCGCTCCCGTCGTGGGCGTGCGCGGCTTTGCCAGGGTAAGCGCCGGCAACGTCCACACGTGCGGCACGACCACGCATGGCGCCGCGTATTGCTGGGGCTATAACGTCTGGGGCCAGCTCGGGGACGGCACGACGACCCAGCGCTCGATGCCGGCACGCGTCACCGGCCGGCTGCGCTTCTCCGTGGTGGACGCGGGCAGCTACTTCAGCTGCGGCGTGACGATCAGCGGTGCGGCATACTGCTGGGGCGAGAACCTGGACGGTGAGCTTGGCGACGGGACGACCGTTTCCCAGAGCAGTCCCGTCCCGGTAGCCGGTGGGCTCGACTTCGCCGCCGTGAGGGCCGGGTGGTACCACGTGTGCGGGCGCATGAAGACCGGCGCCGGCACGTACTGCTGGGGCTATAACGCTCACGGCCAGCTCGGCGAGGGCACGACGGTCTCGGGCCTCACGCCGGTGCCGGTGGTGCAGTGACAGCGGTCTAGCGCGTCGCTGGCGCCGGCTGTTTGCCCGTTCGCTCGACCACCCGTGGCATCACCGGTGCTCCCGGCGCGAGCAGCTCCAGGCCGCCCACCACGACCTGCTCACCGGCGTTCACGCCCTTCGTCACCTCGACGAACCCCGGCGTGCGGACGCCGAGCTCAACCGGACGGCGGTCGGCCTTCCCCGCGACCACGACCCACACCGCGTTGGCCCCTTCGGCCGGCACCACCGCCTCTTCGGGAAGGACGATCGCTTTGGGGCGTACCGCGATCACCAGGTGCGCCTCGATGAACATCCCCGGCTGGAGCAGCCGGGCGGGATTGGACACGCGCGCTTTCACCAGGATGGTGCGGCCCGGCAGCTGCACCACCGGGTCGACGAAGTCCACCTGTCCGGTGAAGTCGCGACCCGCGATGGCGGCGACACGGAACGACACGTTCTGTCCCGGCTTCAAGTCTCGCGCGAACCGCTCCGGCACCTGGAACGCGGCGCGCTGCGGGTTCACCGTATGGAGCGAGACGAGCTTCGTGCTGCTGGTGACGTAGTCGCCCAGGCTCACGTAGCGCTGTCCCACCGCGCCGGCGAACGGCGCCCGCACCGTCGTGCGGTCGAGCCGGATGCGCTGCAGGTCGTACTGTGCCTGCGCGCTGCGGGCCTCGGCCTCGGCCTTCTCGAGATCGGCGGCGGAGGAGGCGTTCTGCTGCGCCAGCTCCTTCGCGCGTGCCAGCGCTTGCTGCGCGAGGTCCCGCTGGGCCTCGAGCTGGGCGACCTGGGCCTTGAGCTGGGCGTCGTCCACCTTGAAGAGCGGCGTCCCCTGGTCGACCTCCTGTCCTTCGCGGACCGGGATCTCGACGATGCGGCCGTCCACTTCGGGGCGGAGGTCGATCGATTGCACCGCCTCGATCTGTCCCGTCGCCGCGATTTCATCGCGCACCGTGTCGGTGCGGGCGACGGCCACCTCGACCGGCATTCCCATGGGCGCGCCGCCGCCGAAGCCGGCCGCTCCGCCCGCCTTACCCTTCTTGCACCCGCCGATGGCGACCACCGCACCCACGACAACCACCCACCACGCACCACGCATTGTGTTCATCACGCTCACCGCACTTCCTGTTCGGGGAACAGCCGGCGGCCGAGGATCGCCTCGAGTCCCGCCAGCGTGAGTCGAGTGGCGTAGCGTGCCTGGACCAGGGCGGCCTCCGCGTCGACCAGCCGGAGCTGAGCCTCGAGCAGGTCGAGGATCGTCGTCGCGCCGGCACGATAGCGGCTCTGCTGGACGCGAAAGTTCTCCCGCGCCACGGCGACGTCGCCCGCCGAGATGTCGGCGACGGTCCGTGCCGTCGTGAACCCGTCGTACGCCGCCGTGACGTCGCGACGCACGGAGCGCTCCAGGGTCTCGCGAGTCGCGCGAGCGACGTCGCGATTCACCCGCGCCTGGCTGAGGGCGTTCTCCCGCTGGAAGTTGTCCCAGACCGGGAAGGAGACCGCCAGGGTCAGCTGCGTGAACTTCCGGCTCGTGGGGTAGAAGCGGTTGTCGAACGCGATCCCCGTCCCCGTGAGCGTGGCGTGCGGCAGATAGCTGCCCAGCCGCCACCGGTACGAGGCCGCCGCGGCGCGCTCGGTGGCCCGGGCCCGCCGGTAGTCTGGTCCGCGGAGGGCGGCTTCTTCGACGGCGGCGTCGAGCGTCAACGGCAGCCCGGTCGGGAGCACGCTGTCGAGCGGTGCCGCTTCCACCGGCCCCCCCGCGCCCACGCGACTGCCGAGGGTGAGCCGTGACACGCGCAGGGCGAACTCCTGGCGCAGCAGCTCCTCGCGTGCCTGCGAGAGCTCCAATCGCAGCTGGAGCGAATCCGTCTGTACGGCGGCACCCGACACGACGCGGGCTCGGCCCACGGCGAGCTGCTGCTCGGCGCGTTGCACCCGCTCGCGTGCCACGCGGACCAATTCCTCGCCCGCCAGGACGGCGTAGTAGTTCTGCTCGGTCAAGAGGGCCGCCGCGAACCGCGCCTGCAGCTCGCCGGCGTGGGCGCCATCGAGCGCCGCCGCCGAGCGGCTGAGCTCCGCCACCTTCTGTCCCCCGGTGAACAAGTCGTAGCGCAACGTCACCTGGGCCTGCACGGAATAGGTCTCGGGCTTCAACGTCCCGAAGTTGAAGAACGCCGGCAAGTTCTTGGTCGCATCGGTCTCGACGCTCACCGCCGGCACGAGGAAGACCGTGAACGCGCTGCGCCGTGCCCACGCCGCGTTGTCCACCTGGCCGATGGCGGCGACGTAGTTCGGGTCGAGCCCCGTGGCCCGGCGCAGCGCGTCGGCGAGCGTCACGACCGGAAGCGAGTCCTCCAGGAGCGCGGGGAGCTGCGCGGTGCCGGCCGCCTGGAGCTGCAGCGCCGCTAGCAGGGCCAGCATCAGTCGGCCTCCACGGGTTGCGTCACGTGCAGCCGGCGCGCGCTCCGCGCCGTCAAGCGGTCCAGCAGCACGTACCCCACGGGCACGACGAACAATGTGAGCACCGTGGAAAAGAAAATCCCGCCCACGATGGCGTAGCCGAGCGGTCGGCGCGACGTGGAGCCCGCACCGACCCCGATCATCACCGGGATCGCGCCCATGATCGTTGACACCGATGTCATAAGAATCGGCCGCAGCCGGATGCGACCCGACTCGAGCACCGCGGCGACGGTGTCGAGTCCCTTTGCCTTGAGCTGGTTGGCGTATTCCACGAGGAGGATCGAGTTCTTGGTCACGAGCCCGATCAACAGGACCATGCCGATCTCGCTGTACAGGTTGATCGTCCCGCCCGGGCGATGCAGTAGGGCCGCCAGGAGCAGGGTCGCGAGCGCGCCGGTCACGGCGAGGGGCACGGCCAGCAACACGGTGAACGGGTGCACCAGCGACTCGAACTGCGACGCGAGCACCATGAACACGACCAGCAGCGCCACGCCGAAGGCGAAGTACAGCGCGCCCCCGCTCTCCCTGAACTCGCGGGAGTCACCCGCCAGCGCTGTCGTGCTTCCCGGGGGAAGCACCCGCCGCGCCAGGCGATCGAGTGAATCGAGCGCCTCACCCTGGGCGAACGGGGGGATCAGGGACGCCGACAGCGTAAACGACGGCACCCGGTTGAAGTGGTTGATCTGCCTCGGCCCCACGCCCTCTTCGACTCTCGCCAGGGCGCCCAGTTGCACCAGCTGCTCGCCGTGTCCACGGAGGTATATCCCCGACATGTCGCTCGGCGTGGCCCGGTCGCTGCGATCGAGCTGTACCATCACGTAATACAGCTTGTCGTTCCGGGTGAACGTGCTGACCCGACGGCCGCCGAGGAAGGTCTGCAGGGCCGCCGCGACGTCGCGCACGGGAACCCCGAGGTCCTCCGCGCGGTCCCGGTCGAACGTGACGCGCAACTCCGGCTTGTTGAAACGCAGGTCGGTGTCGATGTTCGTGAGACCCTTGATGGCGCGCGCCTGCGGCACGAGCGTGTCCATGGCCTGCGCCAGCCGCGCGATGTCGGGATGCTGCACCACGAACTGCACCGGCTGGCTGAACCCGAGCGCGCCCGGGCTGTACGGGAACGCCTGGATGCCGGCGATCCCGAACAGCTGTGGGAACAGCATGCCGACGAGCTGCTGGACGCTGTTCTTGCGTTCGCTCCAGTCTTTGAGGATGACGCCGACGAACGCCCGGTTGACCCCCCCGGCGAATCCGCCGATGATCGTGAAGTAGCCCTGGACCCCCGGGGTCTTGCCGATGATCTGCTCGACCTGCCGCACGTAGCCGTCCGTGTATTCGAGCGATGAGCCCTCGGGCGCGAATGCCACCACCAGGAAGAACCCGCGGTCGTCGTCGGGAATCAGCTCTTGCTGGAGGCTCTTGTAGAACACGAACGCCAGGGCCACCGTCACGACCGTCCCGACCACCACCACGCCTCGATGCCGCAGCGCGGTCTGCAGCAGCTTCGCATAGCGCTCGGCGATGGCATTGAAACCCGCCTCCAACATCTTGAAGACCGCCCCATGCTCGTGCGGCACCCGCAGCACCTTGGCGCACAGCATCGGCGTCAACGTGAGCGCGACAAATCCCGAAATCACGACGGCCCCGGCGACCGCGATCCCGAACTCGCTCAACAGCCGTCCGGTGGAGCCGCGCAGGAACCCCAGCGGCGTGAACACCGCGACCAGCGCGATGGTCGTCGCGATCACGGCGAAGCCGATCTCGTTGGTGCCGTTGACCGCGGCCTGCTCCGGCGCCTCGTGCAGCTCCTCCTGGTGCCGGTAGGCGTTCTCGAGCACGATGATCGCGTCGTCCACCACGATGCCGATGGCGATCGTGAGCGCGAGCAGGGTGAAGTTATTGATCGAGAATCCCAGGAAATACATGATCGCGAACGTCGCCACGATCGACGCCGGGATCGCGAGCCCGGGGATCACGGTCGCCCGCAGATTCCGCAGGAACACGAAAATGATCAGCACGACGAGAATGGCCGCGATCAGGAGCGTCAGGCGCGCGTCGTTGATCGAGTGGGTGACGAACACGGACCCATCGAACGCGGTTTCGAGCTTCACGCCCGGGGGCAGCATCTGCTGGATGCCGGGGATGGCCTCGCGAATGCGTTGCGCCACGTCGATGAGGTTCGCTTTGGACTGCCGGACCACGCCGATGGCGACGGCGGGATTTGCATTGTAGCGGAAGATCGAGCGAGTGTCCTCGGGCGCGAGCTCGACGTGCGCCACATCCTTGAGCTTGACGACCTGCCCGCCCTGACTCGTCACGACCAGCTCCCCGAATTCCCGCGGGTTCTTGAGCTCGCCCAGGGACCGGACCGAAAACTCCCGCCGCGTCGATTCGATTCGGCCGGCGGGAATTTCGACGTTGCGCGCGTTGATCGCGCTCTCCACGTCCTGCACCGTGAGGCTCCGCGCCGACAGCTGGTCCGGCTGGACCCACACGCGCATCGCGAAGCGCCGCTCGCCGTAGACCCCGGCGCTGCCGACACCCGCGAGACTCTGCAGCCGCGCTTTGACCAGTCGGTCGGCGACATCCGAGAGCTGCATCAGGTCGTAGTTCGGGCTGCTCAGGGCCAACCAGAAGAAGGGTTGCGCGTCGGCCTGCTGCTTCGCGATCACGGGCTCGAGCACGTCGACCGGCAGCCGCCCGCGCACCCGCGACACCTTGTCGCGCACATCCTGCGCGGCGACGTCGACGGGCCGGTCGAGGTTGAACTCCAGGATGATCTGGCTGTTCTCCTCCGAAGAGGAGCTCGAGAGCGTGCGCAGTCCCTGGATCGTGGACAGCTCCTCCTCGAGCACGTCGGTCACCGCCGTCTCCACCACCTGCGCGTTGGCGCCCGGCAGGGTGGTGGAGACCGAGATGATCGGAGGGTCGATATCCGGGAGCTCGCGCACGGAGAGGCGCGTGTAGCCGATGACGCCGAACAGCACGAGTGCGGCCGAGATCATGCTGGCCAGGACGGGGCGTCGAATGGACGTTTCGGAGAGTTTCATATGGCCCGAAAATTAACCGAAAATGGTCGCACCGGAAGAAGTCCCGGCTGTAAGGGAACGGTGAACTCTTTCCCGCACGTCTCTGCTGTACGACGAACTGGACCCCCCAAATGCGACATTCCCGCCCTACATACGGCTGTGGCGTCGCCTGGCTTCACTTGCTGGAGGGCGTGCTGACCCCGCGTGTGGCTTCGAGCCGCAGGTACTCCGGCACCCAGGTGGCGCCGCCGTCGCTTGACCGATCGGCCGACCAGCTGAAGTGGTCCGGCTGGATATTGTAATACCGAATCTTCAGGATCGTGGTCCGGCCGTCCGGTGACTGCCCGCGCTGCTCGACGTGCATTTCCGAGCCCTGCTTGACCCCCACCAGCTCCGACCAGCGGCCAGTTGCTCCGCCCAACTCGTCCACGTAACGCATGGTCCAGGTGGCGGTCTTCGTGTCGAACACGCGCAAGGTGGTGCCTGCATACACGATGCGGCCGGCATCGTCCGAGACGCCGTACTCGTCCACCATACCGAGGCCATTGAGCGTCTTCGCGGCGCGCCACACTCCGTGGTAGCGGGGCGGCGTGCCGGGGGACTTCGAGGTGACGTCCACGGACCACTCGCCGAGCAGGAAATCGAACTGGGATGCTTCGGGTGGCGGGCCCTGCGGTGCCGGCGCCTGCTGCGCGCCGGACCGCCCGGGCCCCAACAGCGCGAACGACAGCGCCAGGAACGTCACGCGGTGGTGCATGAGATCCGCCTCCAAGCGAAGAAGTGAGCGGCAGACTGCTCGCGCCTATCTTGCCGCGAGTCCGCCGCCGGTTCAACCGGGTCTTCGCCGAAGGGGCGGATCGCCCCGCTCAGCGGCCCGCGCGAAGCTTGCGGGCGCCGCGGCGTCCACACACTCTTGCGCACATGCGGAGCAGCCTTCGCCTCGTACTGGCGTGGGCCCCGTTATGGGGCCTCTGGTTTCTCATCGCCATCTCCTCCCCGGGGCAGTCCCTGGCGCACGCCGCGCTGGACGCGACGCTGTCCATCGGCACCGCCGCGCTGCTGGGCGTCGCCGTGTGGCGGCTGACCGGGGTGTACGTCTGGCCCGAGCAACCGCAATTCACGTTCTTTGGGACGCACCTCGTCGCGGGCTCGCTCTTCGCCGTCCTGTGGATGCTCCCGATGTTCGGTGCCGAAGCGTTACGCCGACACGTGGGCCTGCTCGAGGTCGCGCGGCTGCCCCGCGTGCTCGCCTCGTTCGCGATCGGACTGTGGATCTACGGGCTCGTCACGGGCGTGTGTTACGCCGTGCGTACACGGGGGAGGCTCCGGGAGCAGGAGCGGCTGGCTGCCGAGGCGCGACTGGCGGCGCTGCGGAATCAGCTGAACCCGCACTTCCTGTTCAATGCGTTGCACTCCTTGAACGTGCTCGTGCGCACCGACCCGGCGGCGGCGCAGGTGGCCATTGAGCAGCTGGGCGAATTACTGCGGTACACGCTCGCCGAAACCGACGCGGACGAGGTGCAGCTGTCGGAAGAATGGCGCTTCACCAAGACCTACCTGGATCTCGAGCAGGTGCGATTCGGCGCGCGCCTGTCCGTGGCGGACCAACTCGACCCCAACACGCTGTCGTACTTGGTCCCCAGCTTCACACTCCAGATTCTGGCGGAGAACGCCGTACGGCACGGCATCGGGCCGCTCGCCGCGGGCGGCGTGGTGAAGATTCGCTCCGCCGTCCAGGATGCGTCCCTGACGCTCGAGGTCTCCGACACCGGCGCGGGCGCTACGGACGCCGCGGCGCAGCGCGGTCGGGGGCTGCGGCTGTTACGGGAGCGCTTGACGGGACTGTACGGCGATACCGCGACCCTGGTGACCCGGACGCTGGTGGATCAGGGCTTCACGGCGACCGTGACGCTGCCTGCGAGGCGCGGGTGAGGAAGGGCGAACCGACGCTCGTCCGGGCCGTCATCGCCGATGACGAGCCGCTCGCGCGCCAACAACTGCGCGACCTGCTCGCCGACGTGGCGTGGATCGCGATCGCCGGCGAGACGGGCGACGGCGCGTCCACCGTTCGGACCGTCAACGCGGTCCGGCCTGATCTGTTGTTCCTCGACATCCAGATGCCCGAGGGCGACGGGCTCGAAGTCCTCCAGCAGCTCGCTCACCACCCCCACGTCGTCTTTACGACGGCCTTCGACCGCTACGCCGTGGCCGCGTTCGAGGTCCAGGCGTTGGACTATCTCCTCAAGCCGTTCGGGGCGAAGCGCCTCGGCCAGGCCCTCGACCGCGTTCGCCAGCAGTGGCCGGCGCGCCACTCGGAGACGGTGTCTGAACGATTCGCGGCGGCGACGGGGCGCCACCAGCCGCTCCGCCGCCTCTACGTCCGCGTGGGGGGGAGAATCATTCCCGTGCCCGTCGAGAAGATCCTGCACTGTGAAGCCCGGGGCGATTACGTGGCGGTGCACACGGCGGAGGGTTGCTACGTCGTGAACACGTCCGTGGAGTACCTCGCGGAGCGGCTCAGCCCGGAATCGTTCGTGCGGATCCACCGCTCACGCATCGTCAATCTCGAGGCAGTCGAGGCGTTCGAGCGACACGACGACAAGCGCGTGCGGGCACGGTTGACGAACGGAGCCACGGTCGTCGCGAGCCGGGCCTGGTCGAGCGCATTGCGCGGCGAAGCGACCTGAGCCGGGCGTGGCTTCCTACCGCTGGCACGTCGGGCAGAACGTCGTCGCCCGCAGATCGACGGTGTGGGTCGTGACGAGCTTTTTGCCGCACGTGACGCAGGCCTCCCCGCCGCGGCCGTACACTTTCAGCTCGAACTGGAACCGGCCCGGCTCGCCCACCCCCGTACGGTAGTCCCGCACGGTCGTGCCCGACGAGCTCACCGCACGCTCCAGCACGTCGGTCACCGCGGCGTGGAGGCGGGCGAACTCATCGAGCGACAGCTTGCTCGTCGGCTTGGAGGGATCGATCCCCGCCTGAAACAGGGCTTCGTTCGCGTAAATGTTCCCGACGCCGGCGACGCGCCGCTGGTCCATGATCGCCTTCTTGATCGCGGCCCGCGTCCCCTTGAGGCGCTCGGCGAACACGAACGGAGTGAACGTCTCGTCCAGGGGCTCCGGCCCGAGGCGGCCGGTGTAGGCCGCCCACCCGCTCTCGTCGAGCAGCCACACCGTGCCGAGGCGGCGCACGTCGCGATACACGAACAGCCGCCCGTCTTCGAGGGTGCACGTCAGCACGGCATACTTCGCTTCGTCGTTCGTGAGGCGGCGCTCGTACACGACGAGCGAGCCCGTCATGCGGGGCTGGACGACCAGGCGGTGCCCGCTCGCGAGCCGGAACACCGCGTGCTTGGCGCGCCGGCCAACCTCCTCGAAGGCGTTCCCTTGGAGCGTCCGAACCAGGCGGGGCTTCGACACCCGGCGCAGCACGTCGGTCTTCGCGAGGCGGACGCGCGCGATCGTGAAGCCCTCGAGCCGGGGCGCCAGCTCCCGGACGATCGTCTCAACCTCGGGCAGCTCCGGCACGCGCCTCCCTGGTTTCCCGCCATCCAATGTCGCGCCGGTACGTCTTCCCGGAAAACGTGATCAGCTCGCACGCGTCGCTGCTGCGTCGCGCGGCCTCCCCCACCGTGTCGCCCAGCCCGGTGACCGTGAGCACCCGCCCGCCGTGCACCCGGAGCCCGCCCTCCGGATCGCGCTCGGTGCCCGCATGGAAAACCAGCGTCCCGGGCTCGAGATCGCGCGGCACGCTGATCGCCGCGCCGAGCGCGGGCCTGTCGGGATACCCGGACGCCGCGAGCACCGTCGCCACGGCGGCGCGCGTCGTCGTGAGGGCCGCTTCGAGGGCCCGCCACCGTCCGGCGGCGATGTCCGCCACGTGACGGGTGACGCCGGGCAGCACCGGGAGCAGCGCCTGCGCCTCGGGATCGCCGAAGCGGCAGTTGAACTCGAGCACGGCGAGCGTGCCGTCGCCCGCCAGCATCAGGCCGGCGTACAGCACCCCCTGGAAGGGGGCGCCCTGCGCCGCCAGCTCGCGGATCGTCGGCTCGAGCACCTCGCGCCGCACCCGTTGCAGCATCCCCGGGGTGGCGAGGCTCACGGGACAATAGGCGCCCATGCCCCCGGTGTTGGGGCCGGTGTCCCCCTCGCCGAGCCGCTTGTGATCCTGCGCCGCGGGGAGGAGGAGCAGCTGCTCTCCGTCGGTGAGCGCCAGCACCGACAGCTCCTCGCCCTTGAGGAAGTCCTCGATCACGATCTCCCGGCCCGCGTCCCCAAACGCCGCTTCGACGAGCATGGCGCGCGCCGCGCGCACGGCCTCGGTGCGCCGGGCGCACACCACCGCACCCTTTCCCGCCGCGAGGCCCGAGGCTTTCACGACCAGCGGCTCCGCGTGACGCTTGATGTACGCGAGGGCGGGGTCGAGCGCGGTGAAGGTCTGGCTGGCGGCGGTGGCAATCCGCGCCCGGCGCATCACCTCTTTCGCGAACGCCTTGGACGACTCGATGCGCGCGGCCGCCGCGCCGGGCCCGAAGACGGCATGACCCGCGGCGCGCAGCGCGTCCGCGAGCCCGGCGGCGAGCGGCCCCTCCGGGCCCACGATGGTGAAGTCGATCTTGTGCTCGCGGGCGGCGGCGACGAGCTCGGGCGTCGCGGTGACGGGGATGGCGAGATTGGTGCCGAGCTGGGCGGTGCCGGGATTGCCCGGAGCGGCGAAGACTTCGGCGTCGGGAGTGTCGCGCTTCAGCGCCCAGCAGAGCGCGTGCTCCCGGCCGCCCCCCCCGACGACCAGGACTCTCACTTCTTCTTATTGAACGCGTCCGTGAACGCCTGGGCGGCCCGCTTCGCGGTGTCCACCACGTCGTTCACGACGGCCTTCGCTTCCTTCATATAGTGATCGCGGGCGTCGTCGATGTCCTTGTCGATCGGTCGCTGCTCCGCCTCCGGGCCGCGCCGGGTGTATTCGCCGCGCAACACGCGATCGTAGTGGCCTTCTTCGATCCAGCGCTGCAGCTCGGCGGCGCGCACCGTGTTGAACGGATGCGAGCGGCCCAGCACGCCCAGGATCTTGAAGATGCGATCGAGCGCGCCGCCCGCTTCCTCGTACTCCCTCGCCTGCACGAGGAACGCGTTCAAGTCCATCTGCGACATGTCGCCGCCTCCGGCGAACTTGAGGTTCACGCGCAGCGACGCGGTCGGATCCTGGCACGCGAGCAACCCGGCGCGGTCGGAGGAGAGCTCGCTCTTGCGGAACCACTCGAGCAGTGCGAGCTGGATCGGCAGGATCGCGATGCCGGCGAGGAACGGCAGCGCGCCCAGGCTTACGTTGAGGATGAGCACGAGGATGGTGTGGTACAGCGCGTGGCCGCTCATCACGTGCCCGAGCTCGTGGCCCAGCACATTCCGCACTTCGTCGTCGTCGAGCAGTCGCAACGTGCCCGAGTTGATCACAATGAAGGGCCGATCCATGCCGAAGGCCCCGGCGTTCGCGAACGGCGTTTGTGAGACGAACAGCTCCGGTCGCACGGACCAGTCCATCGACGTGAGCACGTCCGTGTAGAGCTGGTTCAACCGCGGGAACTGGCTCGCACCGACGCGCACCGCATCCGCCTGAAAGATCAGCCGCACGCCCGGCTCTCCGATGAACCCGTAGATCTTCTTCACGACCTCGTCGAATCCCGGCACCGAGCGCAGCGACTGCAGCGCGGCCCGGTCGGCGGGGTGCTCCCACGACACCGGGGCGATCTGGGTGAGGATCCGGCGTGGGCGGGCGGCCGGAAGGGTGGACTCAGTCATAACATGCTCCTCATCGAAGATAGAACCCTCACTACGACAGCTTACCTTCGTCCGGTTTCGCCGTGGTAGGGGCGCAGCATGCTGCGCCCCCTACGCGAACGCGGGCCGTCACCCGGCGGCCGCCAGTGCCTGTTCCAGATCCCCGATCAAGTCCTCGACCTCTTCGATCCCCACTGACAGCCGTACGAGGCTGTCCGTCAGCCCCATCGCCCGCCGCATCTCGGGCGGCACGCTCGCGTGGGTCATGGACGCCGGATGCCCGACCAGGCTCTCGACGCCACCGAGCGATTCGGCGAGGGCGAAGATCCTCGTGCCTTCGGCGAACCGTTTGGCGCGCTCTACGGAGCCCAGCTCGATCGAGATCATGCCGCCGAACCCCTTCATTTGACGGCAGGCAAGCTCGTGCTGGGGGTGCGACGGCAGCCCCGGATAGTAGACGCGCTCGACCTTGGGGTGCTGGGCGAGCCACTCGGCGATGCGACGGCCGTTGGCGTCGTGCTGCCGCATGCGCAGTGCGAGCGTCTTGGTTCCCCGGAGCGCGAGCCAACAGTCGAACGGTCCCGGTACCGCGCCCACCGCGTTCTGCACGAACCCGATCCGCTCGGCGAGGTCGTCGCGGTTGACGATCAGCATCCCACCCACCATGTCGCTGTGCCCGTTCAGGTACTTGGTGGTCGAGTGCAGCACGACGTCCGCGCCCAGCTCGAGCGGCCGCTGGAAGTACGGCGTGGCGAACGTATTGTCGACGACGCACAATGCGCTGGCGCGGCGGGCGATCTCTCCGGCGGCCGCGAGGTCGCACAATCGCATCATCGGATTGGTGGGGGTCTCCGCGTAGACCATCTTGGTCCGTGGGGTGACCGCTGCGGCGATGCTCGCCGTCTCGGCGGCGTCGACGAACGTGAACGTGAGTCCCAGCCGGGCCCAGACCAGGGTCATCTGACGGTGGGAGCCGCCGTACACGTTTTCGCCGCTCACCACGTGATCGCCAGCGGAGAGCAGCTTCAGCACGGCGTCCAGGGCGGCGAGTCCCGACGCGAAGGCGAATCCGTGGCGGCCGCCCTCGAGCGCCGCAACGTTCCGCTCCAGGACTTCCCGCGTCGGGTTGCGCGTGCGGGCGTACTCGTAGCCCCGGCGGGGGCGGCCCAGTCCCTCCTGGATGTAGGTCGACGTCTGATAAATGGGGGTCATCACCGCGCCCGCTAGCGGGTCGGGGATGTGCCCCGCGTGTACGGCGCGTGTGCCGAAGCGGCGTTTCAGGTCTTCACCCGATACCTGGGTCATGGCGGGAACGTAAGGGCGCCTTCCCAGCCGAGCAAGCGACCTTTACGTTAAGCGCACGATGCCCAAGCCGAACGCGGTCAAGTGCTTGGTCGTGGATGATGAGCCGCGGCTCCGCCGGGTCCTGGTGCGGTTGCTCGAGGGCGAGGGCTTCATCTGCTCGGAAGCGGGATCCGGTACCGAGGCGCTGGAGATGCTGCAGCACGACCCCGTGCCGCTCGTGATCTCGGACCTGCGCATGCCCCAGATGGACGGCGCGACGCTGCTGCGCGAGATCATCGCGCGCTGGCCGACGACGGCGGTCATCGTCGTGACCGCCGTGGCGGAGGTGGAGAGCGCGGTGGCCTGCCTGCAGCTGGGCGCGCTCGACTACGTCGCCAAGCCGTTTCATCTGGACGAGGTCCGGGCGCGGGTCATGCAGGCGCTCGACAAACGCAGCCTCAAAATGGAAGTGGAGGACTACCGGCACAACCTGGAGCGGCGCGTGCAGGAGCAGGCGCGCCGCATCGAGGAGCTGTCGCTCGAACGGCTCCAGGCGCTGGTCCATTTCCTCGAGGAAAAGGACCCCTACACGAGCGGCCACTCGGTGCGGGTCGCCGACTACTCCGCGCGGATCGGCCGCCAAATGGGGCTGTCGCAGGCGGTCATGGACACCATCGCCCTCGGGGCCGAGCTGCACGACATCGGCAAGATCGGCGTGAGCGAGGCGGTCCTCCACAAGGCAGGCAAGCTCACCGACGCCGAGTACCGGCACATCATGGAGCACCCCGTGATCGGAGCCCGTATCCTGGCGCCGCTGATGCGCGATGTTCCCCCGGCGCTCGCCATCGTCCGGTCGCACCACGAGCGCCTCGACGGCAAAGGCTTCCCCGATGGCCTGAAGGGCGACCAGATTCCGCTCGAAGTGCGGGTCGTGGGCGTGGCGGATTCCTTCGATGCGATGACGAGCGTCCGCCCGTACCGGCCCGCCCTGTCGGTGCAGAAAGCCCTGCGGGAGCTCCACGACGGGAAGGGGACGCAATTCCATCCCCCCGCCGTCGAGGCGTTCCTCGCCGCGTTCCCCGACCCGTCGGCCCTCCCCGTCACCACGCCGGAAGTCCGGCCGCTTCACCTCCCAACGCTCCCGGACGCGCACCGCCGCACGCCCCCGCCGGATTAAATTGTCGGCATGAGCGACACCTTGATGGTCGGTGTCTCGGGCGTCCGGGGCATCGTGGGGAAGGACCTGACCGAAGACATCGTGGCACGGTGGGCGCGGGCGTTCGGGGCGTGGGCGCGCGAAAACGGCAAACGGGAAACGGCAAGGGGGAAACGGGACGCCGTGGTCGTCGGCAGGGACGCACGGACGTCGGGCCCGGCGTTCGCGGCCGCCGTGACCGCCGGGCTGACCTCGGTCGGGTGCGACGTGATCGACGTCGGTCTGGTACCTACGCCCACGGTGCAGCTCGCCGTCGAGCACCACCACGCGGGCGGCGGGATCGCGATCACGGCGAGCCATAACCCCATCGAGTGGAATGCCCTGAAGTTCATCGGACCGGACGGGATCTTTCTCGACGGGGCGGAGGGGACGCGCGTCGCGGAGCTCGCCGCGGGACCCCCGGGAAGCGGGAAACGGGAAACGGGAAACGTGACGGCCGATCCCAGGGCCGTCGAGCGGCACCTCGACGCCGTCCTCAGGCTGTCGGCGATCGATGTCGAGGGGATCCGGAAGAGGAAGTTCACGGTCGCGCTCGACGCGGTGCGCGGGGCGGGCGGCCCTCCAATGCGCGAGCTGCTCGAGCGGCTGGGCTGCGAGGTCGCGGGCATCAACCTCGAGACGGACGGCCGTTTCCCACGAGCGCCGGAACCGGTTCCGGAGAACCTCGGCGGGCTGTCGACGCTGGTCAAACGTGCGGGCGCCGCGCTCGGAATCGCGGTCGATCCGGACGTCGACCGCCTGGCGATTATCGACGAGACCGGGGAACCGATCGGGGAAGACTACACGCTCGCGTTTGCCATCAGGGCAGCAATGGGCGGCAAGGGCGGCAAGGGCGGTAAGCGTATCGTGGTGTGCAATCTTTCGACCAGCCTTGTCGTGGAGGACGCCGCTCGCGAGTGCGGCGCCGAGGTGGTGCGGACTCCGGTGGGGGAGGTCCATGTCGCGCGCGCCATCTTACGGCTTACGGCGGTGATCGGGGGGGAAGGGAATGGGGGGGTCATGTACCCGGCCTTGCACGCGGGTCGCGACGCGCCGGTGGCCGCCGCGCTGCTGCTCACCCTGCTCGCCCGGGACGGGCGGCGGGTGAGTGAGCTGGTCGCCGCCGCGCCGCGTTATGCGATCGTGAAAGCGAAGGTGGAACGCGGAACGCGGAACGCGGAAGGGGGACTGGAGGACGTGTATGCGGCATTGCGCCGGCGCTTTCCGGAAGCGAGCGCCGACACGCAGGACGGCCTGCGCCTCGCCTGGCGGGACCGCTGGCTCCACGTGCGGCCGTCGAACACCGAGCCGATCATCCGGCTAATCGCTGAGGCGCCGACCGGGGCCGCCGCGCGGGATCTCGTCGACGAGGGGCGGCGACTGTGTGTGGCATCCTAGGAGATTGAGCGGGATGGCTCACACGAGCCACCACAGCAGGGGGACGGGGAGAAACGCCAGCGTATCGAGGATGCCGTTCCACGGGGCGCCCTGCGCTCTCGTGAAATCCCCGTCGCCCCACTCGTGCGCGACGCCCACCGCGGCGACGGCGACGACACGCGCCAGGGCGGGCGTGCCAAGGCCCGCGAGGAGTGCCGTGAGCACTCCACCCACAATGACGTGCTCGACGAGCCCGAGCGGGCGAATCCAGGTCGGCAGCATGGCGTGCCACAATCTCAGCCCCTTCCCCGCCGCCGCGCAACGGCGGCGCCGGGGGTGTTATTCTTCCCCACCATGTGCGGCATCGTAGGCTACACGGGGCCGCGGCAGGCGGCTCCGGTCCTGCTCGAGGGCCTGCGGCGGCTCGAGTACCGTGGTTACGACTCGGCCGGGCTGGCGCTCGTCGCGGACGGCCGCATCGAGGTGTACAAGGCCGCGGGGAAGATCAGCGTGCTCGAGAAGGCGCTCGGGACCACCCTGCCCGCCGGGCACACGGGGATCGCCCACACGCGCTGGGCCACGCACGGCGCGCCCAACACCGTCAACGCGCACCCCCACACCGACTGCGGCGGCACCCTGGCCCTGATCCACAACGGCATCATCGAAAACGCCGGCGTGCTGCGCACCGCGCTCGGGAAGCGCGGTCACGTGTTCCGCTCCGAGACCGACACCGAGACGCTCGCGCACCTGATCGAGGAGCTGCTCGCCACCGCCGGATCGGTGGTCAACGCGGTGGCGGGGGCGCTGCACCAGGTCGAGGGCACCTACGGCATCGCGGTGGTGTCGACGCGCGACCCCGAGACGATCGTCGCGGCGCGGCGGGGCTCTCCACTGCTCGTGGCCATCGGCGCGGGGGAGAACTTCGTGGCGTCCGACGCCTCGGCCGTGTTGGCCCATACCCGGTCGGTGGTCTACCTGGACGACGGGGAGATCGCGGTCGTTCGGCCCCACGACTACCGCATCCTCGACCTCGAAACCGTGGAGAGAGAAAAGGCGGTCACGCGGGTGGACTGGGACCTCGCCACCATCGAGCGCGGCGGCCACGCGCACTTCATGCTCAAGGAGATCCTGGAGCAGCCCGAGAGCTTGCGGAACACCCTGCGCGGGCGGCTGCTCGAAGAAGACGGCACGGCGCGGTTCGGCGGGCTGAACATCGACGACGAGCAGCTGCTGCACGTGAACCGCATCGTGTTCACCGCCTGCGGCACTTCCTGGCACGCGGCGCTGATCGGCGAATACATGATGGAGGAGCTGGCGCGCATCCCGTCGGAGGTCGAGTACGCCTCCGAGTTCCGCTACCGCAACCCCATCGTGGACGAGCGGACGCTCGTCGTGGGGATCTCGCAGTCGGGCGAAACGGCGGACACCCTCGCCGCGCTCCGGGAGGCGAAGCGGCGCGGTGCCCGCACGCTCGGCTTGGTGAACGTCGTGGGCTCCACCATCGCGCGTGAGGTGGACGGTGGGATCTACCTGCACGCCGGACCGGAGATCGGGGTCGCGTCGACCAAGGCGTTCACGAGCCAGATCGCGGCGCTCGCCCTCCTCACCCTCAAGATGGGCCGGCTGCGCGCACTGTCCATTCTCCAAGGACGCGAGGTGGTGCGCGGGCTGGCCCGGCTCCCCGAGCTGGTGGAGCGGGTCTTGGCGAAGGCGCCCGAGGTGGAGCGCATCGCCGAGCGCATCATGCGGGCGGGCAACGTCCTCTACCTCGGCCGCGGCTACAACTTTCCGGTGGCGCTCGAGGGCGCCCTCAAGCTCAAGGAGATTTCCTACATCCACGCGGAGGGCTACCCCGCGGCCGAGATGAAGCACGGCCCGATCGCCCTGATCGACGATCTCATGCCGGTCGTCTTCCTCGCGCCGAAGGACGCCGTCTACCAGAAGGTCGTATCCAACGTGGAGGAGGTGAAGGCCCGCGGCGGCCGGGTGATCGCGGTCGTGACCGAGGGGGATTCGGGGCTCGCGAAGCTCGCCGACCAGAAGATCGAGGTTCCCGAGACGCTCGATCTCTTGACGCCGGTGCTCACTGTGCTGCCGCTGCAGCTGTTCGCGTACTACATCGCCGTGCGGCGAGGCTGCAACGTGGACCAGCCGAGGAATCTGGCGAAGTCGGTGACGGTGGAGTGAGCATGAGGACGGTGGAGGTTGTGGAGGATGGTGGAGGTTGGTGGAGGTTGTTCCAGCACGGATCAACCTCCCCCGTCCTCCACCAACCTCCACCGACCTCCAGAACCTCCCCGTGAGGGTGGTGCTCCAGCGCGTCTCGCGCGCCGAGGTGCGGGTGGACGGACGCGTGACCGGGAAGATCGGGGTGGGGCTCCTCGTGCTCGCGGGGTTCGCGCCGTCGGACAATGACGACGCCCTCGCCTGGATGGCGGACAAGCTGCTCGGGCTGCGGGTGTTCGGGGACGCCGAGGGTAAGATGAACCTCGCGCTCGCGGACGTGCACGGCGCCGTGCTGGTGGTGTCTCAGTTCACGCTGTATGGGGATGTACAGAAGGGCCGGCGTCCCAGCTTCATCGACGCGGCGCCGCCCGAGCTCGCGGTTCCGCTGTACGAGCGATTCGTGGCGCTCCTGAAGGAACGGGGAGCCGGGAGCGGGGTGCAGGTCGCCACCGGAGAGTTCGGGGCCATGATGGAGGTGGAGCTGGTGAACGATGGGCCGGTCACCCTGATCCTCGAGAAATGATCGTCCTCGCGAGCGGATCGCCGCGCCGGCGCCAGCTGCTCGAGATGATCGGGCTCCAGTTCCGCGTGGTGCCGCCCGACGTGGACGAGACCCTCGGGCCGGCCGAGCAGGCCGAGGGCTACGTCACCCGTCTGGCGTGCGACAAGGCCCGCACGGTGGCCGCGCGGGAGGGAGGCGCGGTCGTACTCGCGGCCGATACCACCGTCGTGCTCCGGGGAGGAATCTTCGGGAAGCCCGCGACCCCGAAGGAGGCCGAGGCGATGCTGCGGCGGCTGGCGGGGCGCATGCACCAGGTCATGACCGCGGTCGCGGTGGCACAGGATGGGCGGGTCGAGCACGCGCTCGACGTGACGGACGTGACGTTTCGGCGGCTCACGGACGAACAGATCGCCGCGTACGTGGCCACGGGGGAGCCGCTCGACAAGGCCGGCGCCTACGCGATCCAGGGCAAGGGGGCGGCGCTGGTCGAGGGGATCCGCGGAGACTTTTTCGGGGTGATGGGGCTGCCGCTGCGTCTCGCGCTCGAGCTGCTCGAGCGGTTCGGGGTGACCTACCGCTTCACCCGGTAGACCGGGACCTTCTTCGATTTCCCCTTGACCTGAATCGGCTCGAGGGTCTCGACCGTCGGGGGCTGCTTCAGCTGCTCGAAGAACCCCTCCGAGATCAGGATCTCGTTCGGGCCGGCGCTCGAGCAGAGGCGGGACGCGGTGTTCACGGCGTCTCCGATCACGGTGTACTCCAGCCGGCGGTCCGAGCCGATGTTGCCGGCGAACACCTCTCCGAAGTTGATCCCGACCCCGATGCCGAGCTCGGGGCGACCCTGCTCCTTCCATTTCGCATTGAGTCGTTCCAGCGCCGCCAGCTGGTCGAGCGCGCAGCGCATGGCGCGATCGGCGTCGTCCACGTGCGCCATCGGCGCGCCCCACAACGCCATGATCGCGTCGCCCATGAACTTGTCGAGGGTACCGCCGTGCTCGAACACGACCTCCACCATCTCGGTGAAGTACTCCGTCAGGAGCGTGGCGATGTTGTCCGGGCTCATCGTCTCCGACATCGGGGTGAAGCCGCGGATGTCCGAGAAGAAGATCACGACCGGTCGCTTCTCACTCGGGAGCCGGCCGGCATCCTGCTGCTGCGCGATCACTTGCGCGATGTTGGGCGAGAAGTAGCGCTGGAAGTTCGAGAGCACCAGCGCTTCGCGCCGCATCTGCTCCGAGCGCTGCGAGTTCTCGATCGCGACTGCGGCGAGCGAGCCGAACGCGATCAGGAACTTGAGGTCGTCGTCCGAGAAGGAGTGCGTCGCGGTGAGGTTGTCCACGTAGAGGATGCCGAGGACCTTCTGGTCCGTTCCGATAAGCGGCGTGCACATGGCGCTGCGCACGTTTTGGATCAGGATCGACTTGCCCTTGAAGCGCTCGTCGGCGGCCGTGTTGTCGGACAGGATGGCGACGCGGTCCTCCACCACCTTGCGCGCGATCGAGCTCGGGACGCGCGTCGAGGCGGACCCCCCTTTGGAGATGCGCGGGACCAGCTCACCCGTCCCCTTCTCGAGCAGCAGGATCGAGACCCGGTCCACGTTCATCACATCCCTGGTGAGCTTTTCGATCTTGTCGAGCAGCCGGTCGAGCTCCTGCTGCGTGGACAGATCCTTGGAGATCTCGAGCAGCAGCTCGAGCTTCTTCTCCCGCAGCTCCTCGAGCGACTTGGCGGTGACCTTGAGATGCGACGCGCCCGACGGCGCGGCAGTCACGATCGCCGGCACGCCGCCCGACACGCTCACCGGCAACTGGCGCACGATCGTTCCGCCCGCCGGTTTCGCCCCCGTGAACTCGGCCGACACCGAGGGCACCACCTGGGGGCGTGCCGCCGGCGCGCTGACCTCCTTCACGCGGAACGCCACCTTGCCGAAGGTGATGACGTCGTTTTCGGCGGCGATCGCCTCGGTGATGCGGGCGCCGTTCAGGAAGGTGCCGTTCGAGGAACCGGCGTCCTTGACCTTCACGCCGCCGTCGGTGAGGGCCACTTCGGCGTGCCGGCGGGAGATCGTGGGGTCGTAAATCGGGACGTCGCTCGTCACCGCGCGCCCGACGACGATCGTGCGACCAGGCTGCAAGTCGATGGACTGCTCGCCCGTCGTGCTCAGCAGCTTAAACACAAGCGGAAAATATAGACGCCGAGGCGCTCAGACGCTAAGGACGCGCTTTCGCCAGGGCCAGCGCGCGGAGCACGGCTTGTGCCTTGGCTTCCGTCTCCGCGAACTCGCGGGCCGGATCCGAATCGGCCACGATGCCGGCGCCCGCCTGGACCACGACGCGGTCCGGGCGCACCAGCGCGCAGCGGATCGCGATGGCGGTGTCCAGATTCGCGGCCCCCCAGCCGACGTAGCCCACCGCGCCGGCGTACGGCCCGCGTCGCTCGGGCTCGAGCTCGTCGATGATCGCCATGGCGCGCACCTTCGGCGCACCGGTGACGGTCCCGGCGGGAAAGCAGGCCTTGAACACGTCGAGCGCGTCGTAGCCGTCGCGGAGCTGCCCGCGCACTTCGCTCACGAGGTGCTGCACGTGGGAGTAGCGCTCGATCGTGAGCAGGTCGGTGACCCGCACGCTGCCGAACCGCGCCACCCGTCCGACGTCGTTCCGGCCCAGGTCCACCAGCATCATGTGCTCGGCGCGCTCCTTCTCGTCGGCCAGCAGCCGCTGGGCGAGCGCCTCGTCCTCCTCGCGCGTGCGGCCGCGCGGGCAGGTGCCGGCGATGGGCCGCACGGTCACCTCGCTCCCCTCCACCCGGACCAGCACCTCCGGCGAGCTGCCGACGATGGTGAAGTCGTCGAGCGCGAGGTAGAAGAGATACGGCGCCGGATTGAGGGCGCGGAGATAGCGGTACAGGAGCAGCGGATCGACCGCGCCGCGGATTTCCTGGCGGCGCGACAGCACCGTCTGGAACGTGTCGCCGGCGGCGACGTAGTCGAGCACGCGCGCGACATCGCGCTCGAATGCGTCGCGTGGGTAGCGCGACTCGGTGGCGACGGGGGGCAGGCTGTTCCGCAGGGCGAGCGGCGCGAGCTCGTGGCGCTGGCCGAGGCGCCCGACCAGGTCGTCGAGCCGCTGCTCCGCCGCGTCGTACAGTCGCAGCCGCTCCGCCGGTCCCGCGCGGGGCGGGACCTCGACGTTCGCCACCACGATCGCTCGCCCGAAGAGGTTGTCGAGGATGACGAGCGTGTCGGCGATCATCATGACGGCATCCGGCACGTCGAGCGTGTCGGCGGGGGGACGCGGCAGGCGCTCGACGGTGCGCACCAGATCGTAGCCCAGGTAGCCCACCGCGCCGCCGGTGAAGCGCGGCAGGCCCGGTACGGGCGCCGCCGGCAACGCCCGCATACGCTGCGCGAGGTGTCCGATGGGGTCCTCGGTCTCGCCGGCGGCGTGCCAGCCCGTCGTCCGGGTCCAGCGCTCGACCGTGCGGTTGCCGGCGCGGTATCGCCACACTTCGCGCGGCTCGGTCCCGAGGAAGGTGTAGCGCGCCCAGCGCTCTCCACCCACGACCGATTCGAGGAGGAACGCGAACGGCGGCCGGGCGACCTTGACGAACGCCGCGAGCGGGGTGTCGCCATCCAGCACCACCTCGCGCAGCACGGGGACCATGCCGCCCCGCTCGGCCCGGGCCAGGAAATCGGCGCGGGTGTCGCTCATTCGCGACCAGGCGGGGTACACCGGGCATGGACCGTTGCCCGGGACTCGCCGCCCTCGCCCTCGGCGTGCTCGTCGGTGCGGCGCCCGCGGCCGCGCAGGTGTGGAACTCGGATGCGGCCCTCGCGCTGGCGCGCCGCGCCGTCCTGCGCCGCGGCGGTGCGGTGGCCGATTCCTCGCTCCACGACTACAAGGCCCAGGCTCACGGCTTCCTCTTCTTCCTCGGGGCGTTCGGGCAGGGGCTCGCCGATCCGCCGCGGCTCGTCAAGGCCGACCAACTGGAGCTGGAAGTGTACTGGAAGGCCCCGGCGAGCAGCAAGCAGCGCGTGATTGGATGGCGCGACCAGGCCCAACTCCCCACCGACATCAACTACCACCGCGACCATCTCGGCATCATCCAGAACAATTTCGGCGCCGCGATGCGCCTGGGCGAAGGGGACGAGGTGCGGGACGTCCCTCACCCGCTCTCGGCGGCGGGTCCGGATATCTACGACTTCGCGCTGGGCGACACGACGACCATCATGCTGCCGGAGCGCGAGGTGCGGGTGGTGACCCTGCGGGTGCGTCCCAAGGATTTCGGCCTCCCCCGCATCGTCGGCACGCTGTACCTGGACGTCGAGACCGCGGACCTCGTCCGCATGGCGTTCAACTTCACGCCGCGCTCCTATCTCGATGCGGAGCTCGAGGACGTGAGCATCGTGCTCGACAACGCGTTGTGGGAGCGCCGCTACTGGCTGCCCTACCGGCAGGAGATCGAGATCCGGCGGCGCGCGACGTGGCTCGACGTGCCCGTGCGCGGGATCATCCGCGCCCGCTGGGAAATCGACGGCTACGTGCTCAATCTCGGGCTCGCGAGCAGCTGGTTCGCGGGCGACGAGATCACGTTTCTGCCCAAGGCTGAGCGCGATTCCTTCCCCTGGACAGCGCCGCTCGGCGCCGCGCTCCAGGACATCGCCGAGCCGGTGCGTCAGAACGACCTGGAGCGCGTGCGCGCGGAAGTGGAGCAGATCGCCGGCCGCCGCGTGCTCACGGGTCTCAAGGGCCGCCGGCTCGGTGTGCGCGGCGTGTCCGACCTGCTGCACGCGAACCGGGTGGAAGGGCTCGCGGCGGGCGCCGGCGTGGTGGTGCGCGGCGGGGGCGAACGGCGCGAGCTGCGCGGTCGCGCGAGCTACGGGTTCGCCGACCACCGCGCCAAGGGCGCCCTCAGCGCCGTCGACCGTCGGGGCCGGAGCGCGCTCGAGCTGAGCGTGTATCGCGAGGTGCGGGACATCGGCGACGTCGCCGTCATCGCGCCGCTCCTCAACTCGTTCTCGTCCCAGGAATTCGGCCGCGACTACGGGGACTACTACCTCGCGGACGGCGGGCGCATCACCTACCGCCACGGCATCGGCGTGCGGAGCGAGTGGCGGGTGACCGCGGGACGGGAGTCGATCGGCTCGCTCGCGGTGGTAGCGGCGCCCGCGAACGGCGGCTTCCGTCCGAACCCCGCCCTCGGCGGCCCCGGGGTCGACCTCGTGCAGCTCGGGCTCGAGCGCAGGAGCGAGGGCTTCGCGGTGCGACGCGACCTGCACCTCGAGACGATGCTCGAGGGCGGCCGGCAGGACGGCGGCGCCACCTACCTGCGGCTCTCCGGCGCCGGTCACGTGTTGTTCCCTGTGGGCGCCACCCGGATGCTGGTGCGCGCCCAGGGCGGGGTCGCGAGCGCGGATCTCCCCGCGCACCGCGCGTTCGTGCTCGGCGGGCGGGGGACGCTCCTCGGCGACGAATTCCGCCGCTGGGGCGGCCGGCGGATGGCCTTGCTGCATCTCGAGTGGCGCGTTCCGGTTCCGTTCCTGTCGCTCGGCGTCGGACCCTACGCGCGCACGCCTCGGACCATTACCGTCGCGCCCTACGTGGCCCTCGGGCGGGCCGCGGGTCCCGTGGCGGGCACACCGTGGACGGGCAGTCCCGACACCCGGGTCACCCTGGGGCTCGCGTTCGAGTGGCTGGGCGTGTTCCGCTGGGACGTCGGATTCGGCACCGCCACGCACCGGGTGGGGCTCGGCTTCGACGTGACGCGAGATTTTTGGGGGATCCTCTAAAGGAGGTTGGTGGAGGTTGTGGAGGATGGTGGAGGTTGGGGGAGGTTGGGTAGAGGCAGGTTTGGGAGGTTAGCGGAGGTTGGGGGAGGTTGATCGCGTGCTGAACAGCCTCCTCTAACCTCCCGAACCTCCCCCAACCTCGCTCCGCGACGTACCTTAGGGAGCGGATGGCCGACACACACTTCCCGGACGAATGGCTGGCGCGCTCCCTCGAGGGCGTCGTCACTCCGGAGCTCCTGGCGGAGCTGCGGGAGAAGGCTCCGCCACCGGCGCGCCTGTGGGAGACGCTCGTCGCCCAGAAGATCGCGAGTGACGAGCAGATTCTCACGGCCCTGTCCACCCGCTTCCGGCTGAAGCTCGCGGACCTGGCGCAGCTCGACCCGGCCGCCAAGGAGCGGGTCCCCGAGCAGGTCGCGCGCCGCTACCACATCCTGCCGCTCCGCGCTACGGACTCCTACCTCGAGGTGGCGACGGCGAACCCGTTCGACCTCGATGCGGAGAAGGCCCTCGCGTTCGCCACCGCCCGTGAGATCCGGATGTTCTTGCTCGCGCCCTCCAAGATCGCGGAGCGCCTGGACGAGATGTACCGTCCCGAGAAGGCCGTCGACAAGCTGCTCGAGGGGATGGAGAGCTCAGCCGAGCTGGTGCAGCTGCAGGACACCCTCGCGCCCGACGAGATCACGATCGCCGCCTCCGAGGCCGAGGCGAGCCAGCGCCCGGTGGTGCGGCTCGTGGACCTGATCATCTCCGAAGGGATCCTGGCGCGCTCGAGCGACATCCACATCGAGCCCGAGGAGGGCGGGGTCGCGGTGCGGTACCGGATCGACGGCGTGCTGCGGCAGGTGATGAAGATTCCGCGCCAGGCCGGCCTGCCGCTGATCTCGCGCATCAAGATCATGTCATCGCTCGACATCGCCGATCGGCTGCGGCCCCAGGACGGCCGCGCCCGGGTGGCGGTGAACGGCCAGCCGATCGATCTCCGCGTCTCGACGCTCCCCGCGGCGCTGGGGGAGAAGGTCGTGATCCGGATCCTCGACTCGCGTGCCACCGTCAAGTCGCTGGACTCGCTCGGGCTGAACGCCAACGAAACGGCGGGGATCAAGCGGCTGCTCGAGAACCACGAAGGGATCCTGCTGGTCACCGGTCCGACGGGCTCCGGCAAGACCACCACCCTCTACTCGTGCATCAACCAGATCAAGAGCGAGGGCGTGAACATCGTGACCGTGGAGGACCCGGTCGAGTACCGGATGCAGGGGATCGTGCAGGTGCAGGTGCAGGAGAAGGCCGGCCTGACCTTCGCGTCCGCGCTGCGCTCGATTCTGCGCCAGGACCCGAACGTCGTGCTCGTGGGCGAGATCCGCGACCGTGAGACGGCGCAGATCGCCGTGCAGGCGTCCCTGACCGGCCACCTCGTGCTCTCGACGCTGCACACGAACGACGCCGCGAACGCGGTCACCCGGCTCGTGGACATCGGCGTCGAGGCCTACAAGATCGCGGCGGCGCTGCGGGGCGTGGTGGCGCAGCGACTGATGCGCAAGCTCTGCCCCACCTGCAAGGAAGTGTGGATGGAGGCGCCCGCCGACCGCCTGAAGCGCTGGGTCCCGAAGGGGACGCCGCTGTATCGGGCGGCGGGTTGTCCCGACTGCGCGATGACGGGATACCGCGGTCGTTTCGGGATCATCGAGGTCCTGACGGTGTCGGCGGAAGTGGAGCGGCGCATCGCGGCGGGTGAAACCGCCGAGCACATCGCCGGGGCCGCGCGCCGCTCCGGGATGAAAGGCCTGTGGGATTCGGGTCTGGAGCACGTGCTGCGGGGCGAGTCTACGCTGGACGAATTGACGCGCGTCGTCGACATCCCGGAGGAGGACGACCAGCCGCCGGACGCGACGGCCGGGTCGCGCCGCTCGACGGGTGGGGGAAAGCCGCATCTTGCGTCGTCGTATGGCGCGGCCGTCGGCTTCGCGGAGCCGGCGCACACCGCCGCCCCAGAGGAGTTGACGCACTTCGAGCTGCTGGAGGAGCCCGAGCCGCCGCGAGTGTCCGGGCCGCACGGGTTGCCGGCGCGCAAGGTGCTGCTCGTGGACGACGAGGACAGCCTGCGCAAGGTCGTGAAAGATCTGCTCGAGCGCGACGGCTACATCGTCTCCGAGGCGCGCGACGGGGTGCAGGCCCTCGATCAAGTCGACCGGGTGGGGCCGGACATCATCGTGCTCGACCTCAACATGCCCGGGCTCGACGGCTACGGCGTGCTGTCCCACCTGCGTTCGCGTCCCGCGACCGCCGACATCCCGGTCATCGTGCTCACGGCGAAGAGCGACGAAGACAACGAGGTGCGGGTGTTCGAGCTGGGCGCCGACGACTTCCTCACGAAGCCGTTCCGGGCGCGCGCGCTGTCGGCGCGGCTGGAGGCCGTGCTGGGCCGGCGGCGATAAGGGACGCGTCAACCAAGACATGCGAGTCGGTTTCATCGACGCGTACGTGCTTCGGCCCGGCGCCGCCGGCCTCGAAGTGCTCGTGCTGCGTCGCGCACCTGGCGGCCGCTCCCCGGGGTCGTGGGAGACGGTGCACGGGCACATCGAGCCCGGCGAGACGCCGGTGCAGGCGGCGCTGCGCGAGCTGCGCGAAGAAACCGGCCTCGAGCCCGACCGGCTGTACAACCTGTCGCGGGTGGAGGCGTTCTACCGGCACCAGACGAACGAAATCGTCTTGATTCCCGTGTTCGTCGGCGTCGTGGGCGGTCGCGCGGGCGTGCGGCACTCGGCGGAGCACGATCGCGCCGAGTGGCTCGAGGCGCCAGCGGCCGCCGCGAGGTTCTCCTGGCCCCGGGAGCGCAGAGCACTGGACGACGTTTTGTCAATCCTCGGGTCCGGGGACGCGGGCTTGCTGGAAGACGTCCTGCGGGTATGCTAGCTCGGGGCCGCGCTGGACGACTGGCGCGGCGGCGGTAGGTTGGAGGTGACCTCGAGGCGCGCCGGGAGCCTGTGAACCCGTTCTATCACCGCATCTACAAGGTCGTGCGCCACATTCCCAAGGGTCGGGTCGCGACCTACGGTCTCGTGGCGCGACTCGCCGGCCGCCCTGGCGCCGCGCGCACGGTCGGGTGGGCGCTCTCGGCGCTCCCCGATGATTCCGATGTGCCCTGGTGGCGCGTGCTGAACGCCGCGGGCCGCATCTCGCTCTCGGGCGCGGACCACAACAGCGTGTTGCAGCGCGCGCTGCTGTTGCGCGAGGGCGTGAAATTCGCGCCCGGTGGAGCCGTCAATCTCGCGACGTTCGGCTGGCCGGCGGAGGCCTACGACAGCGCGCCCGCGGCCCACACCCGCGCCGCCTCGTCCCGGAGATCGCGCAGGTTGAAAGGCTTGCGGACGTAGCGCAGGTTGAGCCGCGCCAGCGCGTCCTCGGCCGCCGGCGGCAGGTCCCCAGTCGCGACCAGCACCCGGTCCTTGAGCTCCGGGTGCGATTCCACCAGCTGCTCCACGAACAAGTGCTCGTGCGCCCGAGTCTGGGCGTCCGCGAGGATCAGGTCGTAGGCGCGCGTGCGCGCCAGGTCGAGCGCGTGCTGCGGATTGCGCGCCACGTCCACCGTGTGACCGTCGCGTCCGAACAGCGCCTTCACCATGCGGCGCACCGCGGGATCGTCGTCCACCAGGAGGATGGAGCGCTTCGTCGCGGGCGGCGCGACCGCCGGCTCGGCGGTCTCCCGCCGCGCGGCATCGGTGGCGAGGGGCGCCGGCGGCAAGTCCACCAGGAACGCGGCGCCCCCCTCGGCCGGCCGCTCGACCGTGATCCGCCCGCCATGTGCCTCCACGATGGAGTAGGTGATCGAGAGCCCGAGCCCCGTCCCCTGGCCCGGCTCCTTGGTCGTGAAGAACGGCGTGAACAAGTGCGGCAGCACGGCGTCCGCGATCCCTGACCCCGAGTCGGCGACTCGCATCCGCACCCGGTCGTCCACCCACGTGCTCAGCAGGATCACGCGCGGCCGCTCCGGCGGGTTCTCGGCGACGGCCTGCGCCGCGTTGTTGAGCAGGTTGATCACCACCTGCTGGAGCGCGTGGCGGTCCCCCAGCACCGCGGGCAGAGGCGCCAGGTTCTTCTCGATCGTGACGTCCTTGAGCGTGAGGTCGTAGCTCATGAGGAGCAAGGTGCGTTGGATCACGTCGTTCAGATCCACCGCCGCCTGCTCCCCGGGTCCCTTACGCGCGAAGGTGAGCAGGTTCCGCACGATCCGTCCCGCGCGATCCGCCTGCTCGTGAATCACGCGCAGGTGCCCCCGATCCTTCGTGCCGAACTCCTGCTGCTCGAGCAGGAACTCGGACAGCCCCGCGATCGACGTCAGGGGGTTGTTGAGCTCGTGCGCCACACCGGAGACGAGCTGGCCCACCGCGGCGAGCTTCTCGCTTTGGATCAGCTGCGCCTCCAGCGCCTGCTGATCCGTCACGTCCTCGACTAGCACCACGACGCTCTGATCGTGCGCCGGGACCGGAATGCGGGCGGCGTTGACGCGAATCGTGCGCCCGAGGGCCGGAGACCGGAGCACCACCGGCTGCACCCGATCGCCCTGGCGCGCCGCGACGAGCAGGTCGAGCAAGGCGGGGGACGGCCCGAGCAGCGCCTCGCCCAGGTCGCAGCCGATCACCGCCGGGAGCGGCGCACCGAGCATGGCCGCGAGCGCGCGGTTGGCCCGGCTGATGCATCCACGGTCGTCCACCACGGCGATCCCTTCCGACAGCGCGTCGAACGCCGTCTCCCACTGCTCTTTGGCGTGCTGAACCATCTGGAAGAAGCGGGCGTTGGCGATCACGATCGCCGCGTGCGTGGCGACCGTCGAGAGCAGCCGCATGTCCTCGGGCGCGAAGGCGCGGTCCCGAGGGTTCGCGATCACCAGTGTGCCCACCACCACGCCGTGCGCGCGCAGCGACACGGCGGCAGCGGAGTCCACCACCACGTCCGCCAAGAGCGCCGTCGGCTCGCCGCTCGAGCTGCGGACCAGCTCGAGCCGTTCGCGGCTCAGCGAGCGGGCGACGAGGCCGGGATCGTCGGGCGCGATGGCCCGACCGGCGAGTCCCGCCAGCGTGCCCTCGGCAGCCGTGACCCGGAGGGGACGCCCGTCCCCGGCTTCCCCCTCGGCCGCGAGCGCGACCAGCGCGCCCTGCGCGTCGAGAAACCGCATCGCATAACGCACCACCTGCTCCACGATGCGGTCGAGCTGCAAGGAGCCTGCGAGGATGTAGGACAGCTCCTGGAGCGAGAAGAGCTCCGACAGGCGGCGGTTCAGCTCGTCCGCCGCCCGCCGACGGTCGCGCTCGCTCCGCTCGAGGCGCCGCTTGAGGTGGACCGCTCCCCAGCCGAGCCCACCCGCAAGGAGGGTGACGAGGGCGACGAGAATGAGCGACATGGTTCGGACAACAATAACGGCTGCTTGACCGTCCGAATCCCGACTGATAAATTCGGCTATCTCTGTTTGATACCCATTCTCAACTAGCTTGGCCACGGAGTGGTGATGCGGACGCTCGTCGGGTGGGGCCTGTTTGCGGTCATGGCGCCCTGTCCCGTCCGGGTTCTCCCCGCCCAAGAACGCACCACCGTGGGGGGCTATGGTGAAGTGCATTACGCCAACCCCACCGGTCCCAAGACCCCCCCTGTCGTCAACCTCGCCCGTTTCGTCGTCTATTTGGCACACAGCTTCGATGATCGATTGGCCTTCCGGTCCGAGCTCGAAGTCGAGGACGCGAAGCTCGAGGGGGGGCGGCCGGGCGGGGAAGTGGCGCTCGAGCAGGCCTACCTGGACTACCGCGTGGCGGGCTGGATCACCCTTCGCACGGGGCTCGTCCTGCCGCCGGTCGGCATCGTGAACGAGACGCACGAGCCGCCGACCTTCAACGGCGTGGAGCGCCCCGGCTTCGACCACGACGTGATTCCCACCACCTGGCGCGAGATCGGCGTCGGCGCGGTCGGGACCGTTCCCGGTGGCAGCGGGCTCGCATATCGGGTGTATCTCGTGAACGGGCTGCGCGCCGACGGTCTTTCGGCCGGCGAGGGGATTCGGGAGGGACGCCAGGAGGGCCGCCAGGCGAGCTTCGCGAACCCATCGATGACGGGGCGGCTCGAGTGGGCGCGCCCGGGCGTCAAGATCGGCGGCTCGTTCTGGTACGGGGGGACGGCCGATACGAACTCGGCAGTCGGGACCGGGACCTTCGGGGCTCCGGTGGCGCTCCTCTCCGCGGACGCGCGCTACGACAACGGGCCGTTCGCGATGCGAGCCGTCGTCGCCACCATCAGCGTGAGCGACGCCGAGGCGATCAACGCCACGTACGGGCAGTCCGTCGGCAGCCGCATCGCCGGCGGCTACCTCGAGGGGGCCTACGACCTGCTGCGGCTCTTCGCTCCGGCGTCCTCCCAGAAGCTCAACGCATTCGTCCGCCACGAGCGCTACGACACCCAGGCGAGCGTCCCCGCCGGCGTGACGCGGGACCGGTCCCTGGCGCGCCGGATCACGACAGTGGGTGTCACCTACAAGCCCACCTGGAACACGGCGTTCAAGGGGGACTATCGGCTATTGCGCAACGCGGCCGGGGCGGGCGAGGGCGAGGTGCTGAGCCTCGGCGTCGGCTACCAGTTTTGACGTGAAGCGCGCGCTCGCGCTGTTGCTGCTCACGGCACAAACCCCCGGCGGGCCGCCGGCGAAGGTCGCCGCGTCGATCGCGCGGCTGTTCGGGCCCGGGGCCCGGGTCGACACGCTGCAGGTGGACAGCGGCAGCGTGCTGCGGGTGTCACGCGCCGACTCGCTGCTCGGCTTCGCCGCGGTCGGCAACGTGCTGGGCAAGGACCAGCCGATCACCTTCCTCGTGGCCGTCGATCCGACGGACCGTCTCAAGGACGTGGACATCCTGGTCTACCGCGAGCCGTACGGCGGCGAGGTGGCCTACGAGCCGTGGCGGCGGCAGTTCCGGGGCAAGAGCGCGCGCGATTCGCTCCGCGTGGGGAAAGAGATCCGCAGCATCTCGGGCGCCACCATCAGCGTGCACGCCGTCACCATCGGCGTGCGACGGGTGCTCGCGCAGCTCACCGCGTGGCACGCGAGCGGAGCGATCCGATGACCGTCACGTGGCGCAGCGTGGGCGCACCGCTCCGCACGCTTGCGCGCTGGGTGACCATCGTCCAGCTCGTGGGCTACACCACCTCGCTCGTGTTCGTATGGCACACGACGCGGCTCGTCCCCCCGGGGGTGGCGTCGCGCTACCGCGGCACCGATCCGCTGGCGACCGAAGGAGCGATGCAGTTCCCGAAGTCCTTCGCGGAGATGCTGACGATCACCCACACGCATCTCCTCTCCATGGCGGTGATCTTCCTGCTCACCGGGGTCGGGGTCGCGCTGGGCGAGCGCCCGTCCGAGCGCTGGAGGCGCCGGCTCATCGCCGAGCCGTTCGGAGCGTTATTGGTGTCGTTCTCGGCGATGTGGCTGATGCGGTACGTCGATGCGCGCTTCAGCTGGCTGCTCGCGGCCTCGAGTGCGGTGCTGGCGGGGACGTTCTACGCGCAGTCGTACGTCATCCTGCGGGAGCTCGGGCGGGCGGAACGGGAAGAAGCCCGGGTGTGAGTATGGACGTCGCGGCTCGTGGTCCACGGCTGAAGCCGCGACTCGGCATTACCGCTGAAGCGGCATTGCCCGTTTACGGGCGCATGCCGAGCGGCGGCTTTAGCCGCGCACTCGAGGGGCCATGAACCGTCGTCGGTTCGTCACGACGATGTGCGCCGGCATCGGCGGAGTATTCGTCCCCCGGTTGCCGAGGTGGCGCGCGGACGACGTGTTCGTCGAGCGCTGGTCGTGGGTAATGGGGCAGCCGGTCCACGTGATGGTATTCGCGAGCTCGGAGCAGGAAGGCCTCGACGCGTGCGCGGCGGCGCTCGCCGAGCTGCGGCGCGTGGAGCGCCGGCTGACGCTGTTCGACGCGGCGAGCGACCTGTGCGAGCTGAACCGCCGCGCGGGCCGGAAGCCGATGCGCGTGGACCGGGACCTGGGGGCGGTCCTCGGTCACGCGGGAGCGTTCAGGCGCGCCACGGGCGGTGCGTTCGACGTGGCGGTCGAGCCGCTGATGCGTGTCTGGGGATTTCACGAGCCTCGGACGCGCGCGCCGACGGCCGCGGAGCTCGCCGAGGCGCGTGAGGCCGTCCGGGCGGCGGTGGTGGAGCTCGACGGCGACGTGGCCCGCCTGCCCGGCGCTCAGACTCAGCTCGACTTCGGCGCGATCGGCGTCGGGTATGGGATCGATCGGGCGCTCGAGGTGCTGCGCGCGCGCGGGCTGCGCCGCGCGTTCATCGACGTGAGCGGGGATATGGGTGCCGTGGGAGCGCCGCCGGGAGAGCCGGGTTGGCTGGTCGAGATCGCCGACCCCGATCGCACCGGGGTGGGCCGCACGCTGCTGGCGACACGGCTCCGGGACGCCGCGCTGGCGACCGCCGCCAACACCGAGTCGATCGTGCGGTACGGATCGCTCGTCGTGGGCCACGTCATGGATCCCGGAACCGGCCAGCCCGCACGCGCGCTCCAGCAGGCCTCCGTGGTCACGCGCACGGCGATGGCCGCGGACGCGCTCTCGACGGCGATGCTGGTGATGGGGCGGAGACCGGCAGGCGTGCTCCGAGCCTATTCGGTGCGACTCTGAGCCTTCGTGGGAGGCTTTCGGATCAGCTCCCCAATCGCCTCCCTCAACTCGTCAATTCCCTCCTTCTCCCGCGCGCTCGTCACGATCACTTGGTCGTCCTCGAGCTCGAGCGCACTTCGCAGCTCGCCTTCCCGCCGCGCGCGCGCGGTCCGGGCCAGCGTGTCGCTTTTGGTGAGCGCCGCGAGCACCGGGGTCTTGCGTTCGGCGAACAGCTCCTGCATCGCGCGGTCGTCGTCGGAGGGATCGCGGCGGATGTCGAGCAGCCAGAGGACGCCGGCGAGCAACGCGCGATTGAGAACGTGGGTGATGAGCCCGCGGAAGGCGGCCCGGTCGGCCCTGGAGGCGCGGGAGTAGCCGTAACCGGGGAGATCCAGGAGGTAGTAGGCGTCGTGTAGGGGCGCAGCATGCTGCGCCCCTACCGATCGCGTTACAGCCATCGCATACACATTCATCGCCCGTGTCTTCCCCGGCGTTCCCGACACCTTGGCGATCCGCCGGCCCGCCAGGGCGTTCAGCAGGCTGGATTTGCCGACGTTCGAGCGGCCGAGCAGGGCGACTTCGGGGTGGCCGGGTGCGAGCGGGTGGTCGGCGCGCGGGAACGAGCCGAGGAAGCGGGGTTCGGTCAGGAGGCTCGTCCCAGGACCTCGGCGTAGAACCGCTCCACGCCGCGCGCGTGCAGCGCGATGTCGAAGCGCTCGCGGGCCCGTTGTACGGCCTGCGCGCGCATGCGCGCGAGGCGCACCGGGTCGTCCAGCAGGCTGCGCACCGCGCGCGCCAGGTCCAGCGGCGACCGCTCCGGTACGATGACGCCCGTCTCGGCCGTCACGGCCTCGCGGTTGCCCCGGATGTCGGTGGCGATCGGGACGGCGCCACAGGCCATGGCTTCGTAGAGCACTCGCGACATCCCTTCCGTGTCCTGGTGTGAAGCGCTCACGAGGAGGTCGGCGGCGCGCAGCCATTCATGCGCGTTGTCTTGTTGGGGCAACATGCGGACGCTCCCGGCGACCCCGCCCGCCGCCGCTCGCCGCCGAATCTCCTCGACGATCGTCGGCGGGCCCGGGGTGCCGATGACGAGCAGGAGCGGGAGGCGCTCCGGGGGGAGCTCTCGCCCCAGCAGGCCCATCGCGTCCACGAGGTCCAGCACCCCCTTCTCGCGCTTCACCTGGCCCACGAAGGTCAGGAGGGATCGGTCGGAGGGGAGACCCAGCGCCAGGCGCGCGGCGGTGCGGTCGTCGGCGGGCCGGAACCGGTGCAGGTCCACGCCGCCCCAGATGGCGCGAAATTTCCCCGAGGCGCGGGCGGCGCGCGAGAACCGCCGCCCCGCGTCGTTCGAATCGCCGATCATCCCGTCGGCCAGACGCTCGAGGAGTGGGTCGAGGGCGTAGTGCGCCGTCTGGCGGATGAACCAGACCATTTTGGTGGGCGTGCCCAGCTTGGCGAGCCCGCAGGTGACGGCATCGCGCGACGCATCGGGCGCGACGATGTCGACGTGCCGCTCCCGCAGGAGGCGCCGCAGACGGCGGCTCGAGCCCCAGACCCGCGTGAGCGTGCGGGGTTTGATATGGTAGAGCGGGATATAGGCGACCGGACAGTCGAGCGTCTGGAGATGATCGGCCAGCTCACCCGGCCCAGGACAGACGACCATCGGTTCCACTACCCGGCGATTGAGGTGCTCGATCAGCAGCACCATACTGCGCTGGCCGCCCATCCGCAGGTGGGGATGGTGGCTCACAAAGGCCGTGCGTATGGGTGACGGTGGGTCGGTCAGGCTTCTTTCTTCTGGCGGACGCGCTCCGTGACCAGCAGGGGCTGCCGGCCCTCGGAGACGCACTCGGCCGTGATGGCGACCTCGCGCACGTCGTCGCGGCTCGGCAGGTCGAACATGATGTCGGTCATCATCTCTTCGAGGATGGCGCGGAGCCCGCGGGCCCCTGTGCCCCGCTTGATCGCCTTCTGGGCGATGGCCTTGAGGGCATCCTTCTCGATGGTGAGCCGCACGTCCTCGAGCTCGAACAGCTTCTGGTACTGCTTGGACAGCGCGTTCTTGGGCTCGATGAGGATGCGGATGAGCGCGTCCTCGTCCAGCGAGTCGAGCGGGACCGCCACCGGGAGCCGGCCGACCAGCTCGGGGATGAGGCCGTAGCGCAGCAGGTCGTCGGGCTCCACGTCGATGAAGGGGTTCTTCTTGAGCTTCTCGGGCTCCCCCCTGGCGAGCTCCTCTTTGGTGAAGCCGATCTGCCGCCGCCCGGTGCGCGACTCGATGATTTTCTCGAGGCCGTCGAAGGCGCCGCCGCAGATGAACAGGATGTCCTTCGTATTGACCTGGATGTACTCCTGCTGCGGATGCTTGCGCCCGCCCTGGGGCGGCACGCTCGCCACGGTCCCCTCGAGGATCTTGAGGAGCGCCTGCTGGACGCCTTCGCCCGACACGTCGCGCGTGATGCTCGGGTTCTCCGACTTGCGGGCGATCTTGTCGATCTCGTCGATGTAGACGATGCCGCGCTCGGCCTCGGAGACGTTGAAATCCGCGGCCTGGAGCAGCCGCACCAGGATGTTCTCCACGTCTTCGCCCACGTAGCCCGCTTCGGTGAGCGTGGTCGCGTCCGCGATGGTAAAGGGGACGTCGAGGATGCGGGCCAGCGTCTGGGCGAGCAGCGTCTTGCCCACGCCGGTCGGACCGATCAGCATGATGTTCGACTTGTCGAGCTCGACCTCGGCCTCGCGGCCCTGGTGCGAGTTGATGCGCTTGTAGTGGTTGTACACCGCGACGGCGAGGGTCTTTTTCGCCTTCTCCTGGCCGATCACGTACTGGTCCAGCACGTCCTTGATCTCGGCCGGCGTGGGGACCTGGGTGATCGCCTCGGAGACCTCGCGCTCTTCGTCCTCCGCCAGGATCTCGTTGCAGAGGGCGATGCACTCATTGCAAATGTAGACCGACGGACCGGAAATGAACTTCCGGACCGAGTCCTTCGACTTGCCGCAGAAGGAGCAGCGGAGGTGCTTATCGTGGGACATCTGGCCTTAGTATGGGAAAGTCGGGTGACCGGCGCAAGCCGTCACTTCTTCTTCCCGTCGTCGATTTCCTGGAAGTTGGCTATCACATGGTCAATTAGCCCGTATTCCTTGGCTTCCTCGGCCGACATGAAGCGGTCGCGGTCCATGTCCTTCTCGATGTGCTCCACGGGCTTGCCGGTGTGCTTGGCGTAGAGCTCGTTGAGCTTGCCTCGCAGGTACAGGATCTCGCGCGCCTGGATCTCGATGTCGGCGGCGGTACCCTGGGTGCCGCCCGACGGCTGGTGCATCATGATGCGGGCGTGCGGCAGCGCCGAGCGCTTCCCCTTGCGGCCGGCGGCGAGCAGGAACGAGCCCATCGAGGCCGCCATCCCCATACAGATCGTGTTCACGGGGGCGCGCAGGAATTGCATCGTATCGTAGATCGCCATCCCCGAGGAGACGAGGCCGCCGGGCGAGTTGACGTACAGGTAGATGTCCCGCTCCGGGTTGTCGGCATCGAGGAACAACAGCTGGGCGATGATGATGTTCGAGACCTCGTCGTTGATCTGGGTGCCCAGGAACACGATGCGGTCCATGAGCAGCCGGCTGAAAATGTCATAGGTGCGCTCGCCACGGCTGGAGCGCTCGATGATGTAGGGCGGGTAAATCTGATTCCTCGTCACGCTGACTCCACGGTGGATTGCGACAGAAGAAACGTAAACACCTTCTCCTCGGTAAGGCCGCGCTCCAGGTCGCGCAGCCGCTTCGCCTTCTCGAGCGTGGCGCGCAGCTCCGCGACCGGCGTGCCACGCCGGGCCGCGAGCTCCTGCAGCCGCTGCTCGAGCTCCGCCTCGGTCGCGCGCAGGCCGTGGTGCTCCACGACCCAGTCCAGGATCAGGTCGCGCCGCACCTGGGCTTCGGCCACGGGCCGGAATTCCTGCGCGAAGTCGGGCCAGCGGTCCTCCGGGATCCCGTAAGCCTGGCCGTACACCGCGAGCGCACGCTCGACCAGCGGTCGCGGCGCCACCACGCGGTTGGCCTGGACGATCTGATCGATCAAGTCCCGGCGCAGCTGGGCGTCCGCCTCGCGCTCGGCCTCCTTTTCGAGGTCCTCCCGCACGGCCTTGCGGAGCGCCTCGAGCGACTCGAAGTCTCCCACCTCGCGGGCGAACGCGTCGTCGAGCTCGGGCAGCTGCTGCCGCTTCACTTCGTGCAACGTGATCCGGATGTCGCGCGGCTGTCCCCGCTTTGCCTCCTCGGGGAAGTCGCTCGGGAACCGGACGGTCGCGTCGATCGTCTCGCCTGGCAGCATGCCCATGATCCGCTCTTCCACCTCCGGGATCGCCCGCCCCTCGCCGAGCACCAGCTGATAGGGTTGGGGGTCCTTGACCGCATCGCCCTCGCGGGTCGCGATCGTCACCTGCACCAGGTCTTTGGGCTTGGGCTTGTCTCCGACGACCGGCGTCCAGGGGGCCTTCTGGTCCCGCAGCTCGTTGAGCTGGGCCAGCACTCGATCTTCGGTGACCTTCGGCACCGAGCGCTTCAAGTGGAATTTGCCGATGCGCTCGAGCGTGAGCTCCGGCTTCACCTCGACGTGGAATTCGAAGGTCACCGGGCCCCCGGCCCCGGCCTCCCACTTGAGATTGTGGATGTGCGGGTCCGCGACCGGCTTCAGCGCCTCCTGTGCGAGCGCGGCCTTCCAGCTTTCGCGAATCAACTCTTCCAGCGTCTGCTGCCGGATGTCCTCGGCGAATTGCCGCTTCACGAGCGCCGCCGGCGCTTTCCCCTTGCGAAACCCCGGCAGCCGGGCCCGCCGCTGGTAGGCGGAGGTGGCGCGCGCCTCCGCCTCTTGCACCTGCTCCACCGGTACGGTGACGGCGAGGGAGGCGGCGCCGGGCTCCTCGCCGGTCTTCTTGATCAGGATGGCTGGCATGCTGAGGTAAATCTAATAGGGCAGGTGATACTGGGCAGGAAAGCCAAATACTAGACGCACAGACGCACAGGGGAGAGTAGGTGGTCGTGAACGGGTAGACCTGACCACTCGTACCTCTTCACCACTGTGCGTCTGTGCGTCTGTGCGTCTAGCCCTTTGTGCGTCTGTGCGTCTAGCCCTTAGGGCCCAAAGAACTCACCCATGTCGGGGGCCGTCGCCGCGTCATTGGGAAGGGTCGTCAGACCCAGGGCCTCGCCGGTGAGGCGTAGCAGGCTCTGGTGCTGGTATTGCGTCTGCGACTGGTACCCCTTCTTGGCCTTCGGGCTCACGATCACGCAGGCGACGTGCCCGCCGCCGTCTGTATTGTCGCTGCCGGCCTCATCGAACACGATCACCAGCAGGCCGTCCCGCTGGAATTGCGGGCTTTTCACGAGGGGATCGATGTTCGTCCTGAGCCAGGCGTCGGCCGTCGCCAGCGAACAGTCGTGCGCGTCGTTGCATTCGTTGGGAACGACGAAGGCGTAGTCGGGCAAGGCATTGTTCGCGAGATCGGTGGGGAACTGTGTGAACGGCACCAGGTTCTTCCGCTGCACCGCGTCGTTCACGACGTCGGAGAGCAGCGCGATGACGTTGTGCTTGCGGGCGTACAGCCCGACGTCGCCACCGGTGTAGCCCACCGAGGGCAGATCTTCCGCATACGACTTCCACGTCTTCCCGCCCGCGATGAGCCGGCGCACGATGTTGTCATCGGTGACGACGCTGGAGTAGCTGTCGTTGTTCGACACGATCTTCCCGACCGTCATCATGAAATAATTGCCGATGGACGGGTGCGTGTTGGCATAGTAGTTCGCAGCGAGTGCGTATTCCCGGGCCAAGCCGTTCAGATACGGCATGGACGCGTTGCCGATCACGGAGGAGTAGTCGGTATTCTCCTCCACCACGACGACGACGTGGCCCAGCCGCGGGACGACGCCCCCGCTTCCACCGCCGCCGCCCGGCGGCGGGGTGAGGGAGTTACCGGTGCCGCACGCCGCCACCATCAGCGCCGTCAGCAGCGGCGCGGCCGAGAATTTCCGCAATGGCGATTTCATGACTCCGTCTCCTTAGGAGGTGCGTCAGGCTGGCTGGCTCGGCAAACCGTGTACCAGAGGCGTAACCGTGCGGTAACACTCTTGTGGCCGAGGCCCGGGCGCAGCGCTACGCCCGCGCCACAGCTCGCTCCCTAAACCACGAGCCGTCCCTATGCGTGCCGTGTGACCCGCGGGGTGGGTCGGACGACAACAACGATTGCCGACCGAGAGCCATAACGGTCGTGAGCCCTGTCACTCCGCGCGGCGTGAAGCAGGTCTTATAGTGATCGCGAGCCGTGAGACACCACGGCTCGAGCAAGCCCCGTTGCGCCCGCGAGGTGGCCGACGGGGCTTGGTGTTTCATGCAATTTCCTGCGCCCATCTACGGCCGTTTACCGCAGGTATACCGATTCGAAGGAGGGCTCATGCGTTTCGCATTCCACCTGGCCGCCGCTGTGGCGGCCGCGCTGACCGCGACCACCGCGGCCGCCGCGCAAAAGGCCGCGACGGGCAATGGCGCGCCCAGCGGCTCGCATTTCAATCTCAACATCATCGGGGTCTCGCACGACAAGAATCCGAACATGAACGGGAATGGGAGCGGCAACGTCATCTTCGTCGACCTCGGGAGCCGCACCGGCGACGCCGTGACGACGAAGATTCTGCTCAGTCAGGCGGCCGAGGGCGTGTTCGACGTGCTCGACAAGAACGGAACCGACGGCGAGGCCTCGTTCTCCCTCCCCCTTCCAGGCACCTACACCGTCTGGGCTCGCGCGCTCGGCACGCCGGGTGGACAATCCAAGATCGCGACCTGCGCGACGTTCGTCGATCCGGTCACAGGCGTGCCGACCATCCTGTGCTCGACCGAGAACGAGGTCTTCGTGCGCGGCACGGGCAAGAGCAGATTCCGCGACGTGACCAGCGCGCTCACGACCATTACGCTCGTAGCGGGGAGCCCGGCCGAGCTGGCGTGCGGGACCCCGACCGTGAGCCTGTTTGCTACCTGCTTGCAGGACTTCCTCTGGCAGTACGACAACAACGGCCTCAAGCTGCTGCAGGTGCGGTTCTACCCCTCGTGACACGGAACAGTCTGTCGGCGCCCCGCTGTGCCGGGGCGCCGACTGACCGTGATCGACCGTGCCGCGACGCGGTCAGCGCACGTCGTACAGCGTGATCGGTTTCCCCAGCAGATACTTGTCGAACCAGTTCAGGATGTGCTGCAGCCGCTCCACCCGGTGCACCGGCTTGCCGGAGCGCGACAGCTCGTGCGACTCGCCGGGGAAGCGGACCTGCACGGTCGTCTTGTGCAGGTACTTGAGCGCGCGGAACATCGCTTCGCCGCCCTGGTTGGGCGGCGCCCGGAGATCCTCCTCGCCCAAGATGAACATCAGGGGCGTCGTGACCGAGTCCGCGTAACGCACGGGTGAGCGGGCGAGGAACTCCTGGGGATCGCGGAACGGGGTAGAGCGGAACCACGATGGCCGGAAGAGCGTGAAGTCCGCCGTGTACCAGAACCCCAGCCAATCGGCCACGTCGCGTTGCGACACCGCGGCCGCAAAACGGTGCGTGTGGCTCACCGCCCAGTCGGTGAGCAGCCCGCCGCCCGAGCCGCCCGTCACGCCCAGCTTGGTCGGATCCACGTACCCGCGGCGGATCACGGAGTCCACCGCGACCATCAGATCCTTGTAATCGTCGCCGGGATACTTGTACTGGATGACGTTGCCGAACTCCTGCCCGTAGGTGGTGCTGCCCCGCGGGTTGGGATAGACCACGACATAGCCCTTGGCGGCCATCCATTGCATCTCGTGGAAGAAGATGTAGCCGTAGGCGGTGTGCGGCCCGCCGTGGATGTTGAGGATCAGGGGGTACTTCTTGCCGGGCGTGAAACCGGCCGGCTTCATGATCCACGTCTCGATTTTCGTGCCGTCGAAGCTCGGGTACCAGACGTCCTCCGGCGTGACGAGTTGGAGCTTCGCGAACAGCGAGTCGTTGACATGGGTGAGCTGCCGCAGCCGCTTGGCCACTGCGTCGAGCACGTACAGGTCGGGGAGATGGGTCGGGTCGCCGATGGTGAGAGCGAAACTGCGCGCGTCGGGGGTCGCCGTGTACGCGAGCACGGCGTGGTCGCCCGTGGTGACCGCCTCCCGCGCGCCCGTCTGTGCGTCGAACCGCACGAGGTTCGAGCGCCCGTGCTCCGTGGTGGCGACGATGACCGCCTTGCCGTCGGCCGTCCAGATATTGGGGCTCGAGCCCTCGCCACCACGTGGCGGCGCCTGGTCGCCCAGCACGCCGCCGCCCATGTCGAAGTCGTAGTCGACCGTGAGGTTCTTGGCGCGACCGTCCCGCCACACGAACAGGTCGGATTGATTGTAGGAGCGGGTCGCTCGCGGGTTGACCCAGCCGCGGAACGCGACCGCCTTGCCGTCGGGCGACGGCGCCGGCCCGAATACCGGGCCGCTGATGTCCACCACCGTGTCGAGCGTGCCGCCCGCCGCCGGGACCGAATAGAGGTTGTTGTCGGGAGGGTAATAGTACGACTCGGCCACGCGGTCCGAGACGAAATAGATGCGCGCGCCGTCGCGGCTCCACTGCGGCGCGTTCTCGTCGAACGGGCCGGACGTCACCTGGCGCGCCGTTGCCGGCTCGTCCCCCGGCATGCCCGCCGGGACCGTCCAGATGTGCGTATGCTCGGCGGGGTCGAAATACCCCTCGTCGTCACCCCGAAACTCGGCCTGCGTGATGATCCGGACGTCGCTCTTCGGCTCCTCGCTCTTGCCCTTCTTGGCAAGGTCTTCGGGGGTCGTGGTGCTCGTGAAGGCAATCGTCTTGCCGTCGGGCGACCACGCCGCGGGCGACGCGCCCTTGGCAAGGTCGGTCAGCTGTCGTGCCTCGCCGCCCGCCAACGGCAGCAGATGGAGCTGCGGCCGGCCGTCCTTGGAGCGCAGGAACGCGAGCGTCGTGCCGTCGGGCGACCAGCGCGGCCCGCCGTCCTTGGGGCCCGCCGTGAGCCGTCGCGGTGGTGACGCGCCGTCGGTGGCGACCAGCCAGAGGCTCGTCTCGTAGCCGTCGTGCTTCGCATTCACCGTCACGAGCACATAGGCCGCCTGGCGGCCGTCGGGCGAGATCTGAGGGCTCGCCACCCAGCGGAACGCGAACAGATCGCTGTCCGAGATGGCACGTTGCTGCGCGGCGAGCGTCGCCGCGCCGCTGACGGCGAGGGCCGTGAGGAGAACGGGGCGCATGGCTCAGTTTCCCGCCGGCTCGGGGACGCTCGGCAGCGGATACGCGTTCCGGAGGGCCGCGAGATAGTCGCTGTAGAGCCCTTTCAGCGCGTCGAATTCGCGCTTGACGGCGGCCCGATACGGCGCGTCGGTCGCGAAGTGGTACAGGACCGCCGCCATCGCCTGCGCGTCCAACAGAAAACCGTGGTGGCCGACCTCGCCGAGCGCGTCCGCCTCCATTTCGAATGTGTGGTAGCCGCCGTTCGAGCTGTGGACGGTGACCCCCACGCCCGGAATCTGGGTCGCGACGGTCCCGGTCTCCTCGTAGGGCAGCGGGCGCCCGGGCGCCTCCTCCACCTTGGTGGCGCCGAGCATCCTCAGGTAGGCGAAGGCCACGTCGTTCAGGGTCGCGACCGAGATGCCGTTGCGCGACGACGAGTCCACGTCGATGCGCACGTTGGTCCCCGTTGCCAAGCCGGCGCCCCGGGCCGCGTCGTTCACGCGCTCCGTGACCTGGGCGAGGTAGACGGGATCGGGATACCGGATCCAGAACTCCGCGACCGCGCGATCGGGCACGACGTTCGGCGCCTTGCCACCCTCGGTGATGATCCCCTGGACCTTGGCCTCGGGGCGGAGCGTCTTGCGCAGGCCGTCGATGTGATTGAACAGCTCGATCACGCCCATCAGGGCATCCCGTCCGTCCCAGGCCTGCAGCTGATGCGCCGGCGCGCCGGAGAAGGTGTAGTGGATGACGTTGATGTTCATGCAGCAGCTCCCGAAACCGGGGCCGGGCACCTGCGTCGCCGTGGACGAATGGGACCGGATCAGGACGTCCGCGCCCTTGAACACGCCGGCGTTGTACATGACGGTCTTCGCGGCGGGCGACGCGAGCTCCTCGGCCGGGGTGCCGTACACGGTCACCGTGCCGGGCGTCTTGGAGCTCGTGAGGAACTCCGCCACGGCGACGGCCGCGGCGAGCCCCACGGGTCCCTGGGCGCTGTGCTGGTCGCCGTGGAAGTCGCGGCTGGTGCCGCGCAGCGCGTCGTATTCGACGATGACGCCGAGGTTCGGGCCGGGAGCGCCCCGGCGGTAGCGCGCCACGAAGGCCGTCTTCAGGCCCGCCACGCCGGGCTCCACGTCGAAGCCGTGCGCGGTGAGATAGTCGGTGAGGATCTTCACCGAGCGCTCCTCCTTCCAGCCCGTCTCCGGGTGCCGCGTGATGTCGTCGGCCATCGCCAGCAGCTCCTTGTCCATCAGCTCTTTGGCGCGGGCGACCACCGCGTCGCGGTGGGCGTCGCGCGCCCCCGTGAGCCGCGCGACGAGCTGGGGCAGAGCGAGCGAGCGCTCGAGCTCGTTGATGCGGCGGATGACGTCCGCGGCGGCGGTTTTTTCGGTCGGCGTCTCTTGGGTGGGGGCGGAGGTGGGGATGGCGGCGAGCAGCGTGAGGGCCGCGAGGTGAAGCGGGACGCGCATCGGGTGGCCTCGGATTGAGGATGGTGGGAAAAGGTAACCCCCACCCCCTTGCTCCGCCCGTCCGCCGCGCCATACCTTGGGCCGTGAGCCTGAAGATCGTCTTCAACGGCAAAGAGTACGACAGCGTCGACGCGATGCCACCCGACGTGCGCAAGGAGTACGAGGTGGCGCTCGAGACCCTCAGGAAATCCGGCGGCGAGGAGATCCTGTCGGTGCTGCAGCGCGACATGGGAGTGACAGGGGCGCACATCAAGGCCACCTTCCGCGAGATCGTCGTCAACGGGAAGACGTACGACAGCGTCGACGCGATGCCGCCCGACGTGCGGCGAACCTACGAGCAGGCGATGGCGCGGACGAAGGCGCCCGTAGTCTCCGCGACTCGAGCCATCCGACCGCCCCCGCCCCCCGAGGACGAACCGCGGGGCAGCGGGATGTGGCGCATTCCGTTTTGGATCGCCGTAGGCGCCCTGGGGGCGTGGTGGCTGCTCCGTCACGCGTGAGTTGAGTGTCTACCCCCGCCGCCGCCGTCCAACGCTGGGCGCGCCTGCGCCGGGACATCCAGTGCGTGCTGCGTCGCGGCGCGTGGTACGCCGTGCGGAGCGTCGGGCCGGACGAGGCGGTGCTCGAGGTGGACAACGCGGCGGTGCGGGTTCCCAGGGACTCCCTCGAGATCACCGAAACGCGTCCCAACCGGTGGACCGTCGTGCCGCGCCCCGCAGAGGCGGACAAGCTGCCCGAGAGCTGGGGGTACTTCTACGTCGTGTGTCCCAACTGCGCGGCACGCGCGCCGGTGGGCCGGCCGGCGGGCGATAAGCGATGCACGCGGTGCGAGCAATCCTTCGCGGTCGCCTGGGACGAGCGCTACCTCAGGACGAGGTGAGCCCCTTGAGCTCGGCCGGGCCACACCCTTAAGATGCGCCCCATGGTCCGCGGCCCGACACCGATCAACATCCTCCTCGTCGAAGACGACCCCAGCGACGTCGAGTTGACGCGGCGCGCGCTCCAGCGCGCCAAGTTGCAAAACCGCGTGTGGATTGTGGGGGATGGGGTGGAGGCGCTGGCGTTTCTGCGGCGTGAGGCGCCGCACCGCGGCGTGCCTCGGCCCGACCTCGTCCTCCTCGACCTGAAGCTGCCCAACCTCGACGGGCGGGATGTCCTCATGCGGATCCGCGAGGAGCCCCGGTGGCAGCGCCTTCCGGTCGTCGTCCTCACGGCATCGGACGCGGAGCACGAGCAGCTGGCGGCGCTCGCCGCCGATGGATTCCTCACCAAGCCGGTGGACTTCGCGCGCCTCGAGGCGGTGATTCGCCGAATTGCCGGGCTGGGGTGGGCGATCGTGCGAACGGCGCCCGCCCCGGGCTAGACCGCAGCGGCGGCTTGCTGAGCGGGCTCCATCTCAAAAACCCCCCGACACTTGCCGCAGCGCATCCGCTCGGGCGGTTGTCCGACCGCGACGCGGTCGGCGCAGTTGGGGCAGACTGCGTAGCGCTCGCGTGACAGAAACGTCCAGCGGGTCGGCCGGGTCTGGGTAATTTCGAGATATGCCAGGGGGATGATCACCCCGCGGCGGCGCACCACCAAAACGGCTTCGTCCGACGCGACGCTCAGGACGGGGTACCATGCGCCGCGGCGCAGCTCGCAGCGCCGCACGTCGTCCCGCAGCCGGGCCCACCGCTCCGCCGCCAATGTGTCGAGAGGTTGCGCTGCCATGTTGTTGCGCCTCCGCTGTTGCGCGTCCGCCGCACCGTCGTGAAGGGCATGCCTTGCCCGGCTAATGTGTCGTGGGTCACATATCCCGTCAAGGTGCCCTCCGGCGCCCCCGGAGCGATGTGTCGCCCCGGCGACAATTGGGGCGGTTAGCGTAGGGGTCGGCGTCCCGCCGCCACGCTCCGGAGTGCCGCGAGGTCCCGGACATCCACGAGGCGTCGCTCCAATCGCGCGACGCCTGCCCGCGCGAGCCTGCGCAGCTGCCGGTTGGTGGTTTGGCGGCTCAGGCTGGCGAACGCGGCGATGAGCTCTTGACCGACTTCGAGGCGGGCAGCGGGCGCCGTGGCGGGGGCACCGGACAGACGGTCGAGCAGCAACAAGACGGTGTGCGCCACCCGGCGGAGGGGATCGCGCAGCGCGAGCATGCCGAGACGGTCGAGTGACCCCGCCTGCTGGAGGGCGTCCAGGGCGGCGAGCGCGACCGCGAGTGGGGGATGCGCGGCCAGCTCCTGCTCGAGCACGTCAGCGGGCAGCTCCAGCGTGGTCGTCCGGAGGAGCGCCGCGGCGTGCCGGCTTTCCGAGCCTGGCGTGGTCTCCCACAGTTGGGGGGACAGCAGACGGCCGGGGCCGAAGACCTCGACCAAGGCCGAACTGGACCGGCCCGTGACGACGCGCAGTCCGATCGCGCCGTCGCGGACATAGATGTGCAGCCGCTTCAGCCGCTCGGGACCCCCCAGCAGGCGCTCGCCCGGTCCGTACTGCCGGATCTCGACTCCCGCCAGTTTGACGAACTCACTCGCAACCGGCTCCACAATTCCTGCAACCAGAACCTGTCGCGAGCCCTGGTTTCAATATCGGGGCCAGGCGGCTGCCCCCGTATTCGTGGGGGACCGGGCGCCAGCGCGGCCTCCGTTTGTCGGTGAGGCGACACACCAGTGGATGCTCACCTACGTCGCGCGCCTGCGACCGGGCTTCGCCCGAGTGTCGCGGGTTGGAGACACCGTTTCGGACTGGACGGCCGCGCTGTGCATCTTGTGCAGTTTGGTACCGATCCCCATTATTGGCGAGCCGAAAGACGGAGGATGGCGCAACCGCGCCAGGCCGGAACAACGACGATGGTGAGCGCAAGCAGATCCGCGATGCCGCACGACGCGTCCGAGGAGTTCCGGCGCTGCCTGCGGGAGCGTGTGCGGTTGGCCCGGGAGCTTGCGGCCCTGCGCGCCGGCTTCGCGACCGTCGCCGAGCATTACGAGCGGGTGCTGCGCACCCTGCAGGCGCTGGGCATCGAGATCGGGATCAACCCCCACGACATCGGTTATGCGACGGACCCCGAATGGGGGCCGGCTACATTGCTCGCGTACGGCGATGAGCGCTTCCTCAAGCACGAGCAGACGGTGATCGATCAGTTGTTGCACAAGCTGCCGTAGCGGTCGCCGGCAGCGGTACCGTTTTCGGGTGGCGCCATTCCCGCTCGCTACTCCTCCGTCAGATACCGCTCATCCCACGCCACTGCAAAGACTCGCTGGCAGCGGGGGCAGCCCAACGTTGCCGGCTGACCCTGGAGTGGAGCGCGGGCGCGACACGCGGGGCAGACGCCATAGGGCGCACCGAGCTCGGGCGGCAGCTTCGCGGGATCGGGCGCCCTGGGCACGACGGACCACCGGTGTGGTTGCCCGAAGACCACATCGAGCCAGGGCCGTGGTATGGCGATCGGGCAATGCCGCACGTCGAGAAGAACCTTCGAAGGCGTGAATCGCGTGACGCGGTACCACGTGCCCCGGCGGAGTCCGCAGTCCACGTCCACGCGTAACCGCGCCCACGCCAGCTGCAGGTCTCGAACAGATTGATCCATCGGGAGAAGTCAGCGGCTGCGCCCCCGCTGCCGCACAACGTAAAAGTGTTTCGGCGTCGATACCTATCGTATCTGGCTCAAAGGTGCCGCGTTCGAGCGTCAGGGTCTAGGGCGATTTTGCGGCACCGACGGGTGCAGATGCGACAGTTACCGATGCGACCGGAGGGACTCGAACCCCCACGGGTTGCCCCACAGGATCCTAAGTCCTGCGCGTCTACCAGTTCCGCCACGGTCGCGTCATTGCTGCGCTGGAATTTACAGATTGCGCTTCCGTCTCGGGAGAGCGCCGCGACGCGTCAACCCTGCCACCGCGACGCCCCGCATCCGGTGCGTCTTCCCGCGGTACGTGCTGCGGTGCCCTCGCCGGTCCTCCCGCGCGAAGCGCCGCGCCTTCGCGGGTGAGCCGAACACTTGCGTCCACCGCCCGTTCTTGAAGATGCTCATGTACCCCCCGGCCAGGATCTGAAACGGCCGCCTCACCTTCTTCACGTGATCGAACTGGGCCGAGCCCGGCTTGCGGAATCCCTCGAACCACGCCGGGTACACGAAGTCGCTCATCGCGATGCCGCCGATCGTGAACTCGACCTCCTCCACCGCGTCGGCGGTCTCGTAGGCGTAGAACACATTGCCCGGGCCCATGGCCGCCAGGTTGATCGCGGGGTCGACGAGCATCTCCGCCAGCTCGTGGCACGCCGTCACGCTCACCCGCTGCTTCACCGCGAGCGTGCTCTTCACGAATACCTTCGAGAGCGGCAGTCCGTCGGGCGTGAGATCGTGATAGCCCAGCGCGTTCGCCACATCGGCGTCGTCCAGGAACGCGAGCGCCCACGCGCCCTTTCGGAAGGTGGTCGTCTTCACCAGCTTGGCCGGCGTGCCCCACACGGGCACGAAGTGGTCGTCGACGAACGTCTGCAGCGCGGCGAGCAGGCGGGCGAAATTCACGCCCAGGCCCACCGTGGCGCGGTTGAAGCACGCGATCGTGGGCACCTGGCCGTGGTCGAACGCGGCGGCGATGAACCGGTTACGGGTGGTCATCCCACGCGATCGCGAACACGCCGCCGCACATCGCGCACGGCAACTGCGCCGGCTGTCCCGACAGTGACTGGCGGTGGCAACACCGCGGGCAGACGACGTAGCGCGAGCCCCAACTCATGGGCATGTCGACCGAGTCGCGGGGGCGGTCCACCACCGACCACCGCTCCGGCCGCCGCGGGACGATCTCCAGCGAGGCCCGCTCGAGGCGGACAGGCTGCCGGTTCACCTCGAGCACCGCGTCCTCGGGCGTGAGCCGAAGCACCTCGTACCACGCCCCGCGGCGGACGTGGCAATTCACCTCGCCACGCACGCGGGCCCACTGCGGTGCTTCGGGCATTGGTCGTCTCGGCCGGTCGGGTTCCTACACAATAGATGAGGGCGCGGAAAAACACGACCCTCGCCGGTTCGATCGGAAACGCCTCAGCGTGGTTTCAGGTAGTGCTCATCCCACGCCACGGCGCATATCTGATGACAATGCGGGCAGGCCAGCTCGAGCGGATAGCCTCTGATCGGCGCCCGACCCTGACAAGCGGGGCACACCCCGTAGCGCGTGCCCCAGTCGTTCGGCAGGTTGATCGCATCGGAGGGACGGGGGACGACGGTCCAGCGGGACGGCTGGGCGAACACCGTTTTCAACACGCGTCGCTGCACCGGGACCTGCTCGTTCGTCACGTCGAGCACGACTTTGTCTCGCGTCATCCTGACGACGCGGTACCAGGCGCCGCGCCGCAGTGCGCAGTTGACATCGACCCGCAGGCGGGCCCAGGCCCGGGGATGGTGTTCGACCGATCGCGCCATAGCGGAGGTGCTCCGGACGCCAGCCCCTGCAAGTCCCGGGCGCGGGCCGGGTGTGCTGTCCTCGCGACAGCTCCGGCAATGGCGTGCTGACTCGGGCGCATGTTGCGTCGTGCCGACGCTCTACCGATACGACGGGTGCTGCGAGCGATCGCTGCCGCGGCGTCGCCGCATGTTACGCGTACAACGGAGCGTCGTCGGGTGACGATCCTTCGACCGGCAGCCCTTCCTTTCTCCAATAGCCGATCCCGCCGATCATTTCCTTGACGCGGAAGCCCAGGGCGGCGAGCTTCGCCGCCGCTCTGGTGGAGCCGTTGGAGCCCGGTCCCCAGCAGTAGGCCACGATCACTTTGTCGCGCGGCAGGGACGCCGTCGTCTCGCGGCTGATGGTGCGGGTCGGCAGGCTCAGGGCGCCGGGGATGTGACAACGCGCATACGCATCCGGGCCGCGCGTGTCCACGACGACTAGCCCCGCGTGCCCTCGCTCCAGGTCCCGATGGACGTCCGCGGGATCGGTCTCGAACGCCAGCTTCGAAAGGAAATGCCGCTCGGCCGCTGCTGGCTCGGCGGGGGCATGGTCGAGGACGAACGAGTGGATGGCGGTCGCGCTCACAGCCGAGCTCCTGATGGGGTTACCGCAATGTCCTCGGGAAATCCGCGCCCGGTCAAATGCGCAGTTAGCGACGCCGATGCGCGTGGCGCATGCGTAGGAATTCCGAGCAGGTCCCACCAGGTCTGCCTCGGCCGCGCGAGGAGTCGCGAGTGAACTCGCGGCTCGGCACCTGCCCGTAAACGGGCACTGCATCGCCGCTTCAGCGGTAGACGCCGAGCCGCGGCTTCAGCCGCGAACTCTGGCGCGGCGGTCTACGCCTGCCGGCGGGACAAGAGCGACGGCCCTGCCGCGAGGAGTCCCGCGAACTCACGCAAGTGAAGGGGGAGCGGCCTTTGCCGCAGCATCGCCGCGCGCCATCGCCGCTCCAGCCCGCGGCGCGTGAGCGGCAGCGCGGTGAGCTCGCCGGTCTTCAGGTGGGGCGCCACCGCCCAGCGGGCGAGCACGGCGATCCCCGCGCCGCCTTTCACGAGCTCGAGGATCGCCTCCGTCAGCTGAACGCCTGAGACGCGGCGCGGCATGACGCCCGCGGGGCTCAACAGCTTCGTGAAGACGTCGTTCTCACCGGGCGGCAGCAGGTACACGAACAGGTGCTGATCCACGAAATCCGCGGCGGTGAGGAACGGCTTGGTGCTGAGCGGATGGTCGGGGCGAAGCAGCGCGACCAGCTCGTCGGTGAAGAGGGGGATGTACGCCAGCCGGTCGTCGTGATCGTCGTTGGACACGATCGCGAGGTCGATGCGGCCGTCGAGCAGCGCCGGGACGGGGTGGTGGGTCGCCTCGGCCACGATCTGCACGTCCACCCGCGGAAAGCGGCGGGCGAACCGCTGCAGCACGCCCGGCAGCCAGTGATAGCAGGTGTAGCATTCGGTGCTCACCCGCAGGATCGCCGTCCGGCCACCGGCGAGGCGTCGGAGGTCCTCTTCGACGTCCGAGAGCTGGGGCAAGGTGCGCCGCGCCGCCACCAGCAGGCACTCTCCCGCGGGCGTGGGCACCATGCGTTTGCCGAGCCGGTGAAACAGCGGCAGCCCGAGCTTCGTCTCCAGATCGAGCAGCTGGCGCGACAGGCCCGACTGCGTCAGGTGGAGCACGCGGCCGGCCTTGGTGAGCGTGCCATGCTCGACGACGGCGGCAACGAGACGGAGATGGCGGGTTTCGAGAATCATGCTTGACGCCCGTGATCATGAGCCTGAGTCATACATTATACTGCCGTTCGCTCGGGGAGGTGGGCATGCGTCTACTGGTGAGCGCGCTGCTGCTCGGGCTGTGTCCCGCTGCGCTCGATGCGCAGGAAGTCGACTGGAGCGCCAACGGGCGCGACGCGCAGGGAACCCGCTACAGCCCCGCGTCGCAGATCACCCGGAAGAATGTCAGCGGTCTCGAGGTGGCGTGGACGTACCGCACCGGTGAGACCGACCCCCGGTTCAAGACCGGGAAGCCGACCGCCTTCGAGGCAACCCCCCTCCTGGTGGATGGGACGATGTACCTCGGCACCCCGCTGGGGCGGGTGATCGCGCTCGACCCGGGAACCGGGCGGGAGCGCTGGGTATTCGATCCCAAGATCAAACGCGACGTGAGCTACGGGGACTTCGCGAGCCGTGGCGTCTCCACCTGGCTCGATGAGTCCGCCCCTGTTGGAGCGGCCTGCCGCCGCCGGATTTTCGTCGCCACGGCGCAGTCGCAGCTGTTCGCGCTCGACGGCCGGGACGGCCGCCCCTGCGCCGGGTTCGGCCGGAACGGGATGGTGGATCTCAAGGCCGGCCTGCGGATTCCTCCGTTTGAGCCGGCCGCCTATTCCATCACATCCCCGCCGGTTGTCGTGAACGGGCTGGTGATCACGGGCTCGTCAGTCTCAGACAACAGCCGGCCCAACCCGGCGAGCGGGGAGGTGCGCGCCTACGATGCCCGGAGCGGGACGCGCCAATGGACGTGGGACCCGATTCCGCAAGATTCGAAGGACCCGGCCTACGGCGAGTGGCGCGGCGCGATGGCACAGAGGAGCGGCGCGGCCAACGCCTGGTCGGTGCTGGCTGGGGACCCTGAGCGGGATCTGGTCTTTATCCCCACTGGCAGTGCCGCTCCGGACTACTACGGCGTGCTCCGCCTCGGGAACAACCGCTACGCCAACTCGATCGTGGCATTGCGCGCCTCGACCGGCAAGCTCGTCTGGGCGTTTCAGACCGTCCACCACGACCTCTGGGACTACGACAACGCCTCGCCCCCGGCGCTCGTGACGATCACGCACGACGGCGCGAGCGTCCCAGCCGTGTTACAGACCACGAAGACCGGCATGCTGTTCGTGCTCGACCGGGAGACGGGCCGGCCGATCTTCCCCGTCGAGGAGCGTCCGGTCCCGTCGAGCGACATCCCCGGCGAGGAAGCATCGCGCACCCAGCCCTTCACCGCGGTGACGCCGCCGCTTAGCCCCCACCGATTTTCGACGGACAGCGTCTGGGGAACGAGCGATACGGACCGCGCCGCCTGTCACGCTGCGATCGACGGTCTCCGCAACGAAGGCATCTTCACGCCGCCGAGCGTGCGGGGGACGTTCGTCATTCCGTCGAACATCGGCGGCGCGCACTGGGGCGGCGTCGCCGTGGACCCGGTCCGGCAGATCGCGGTGGTGCCGGTGAACCGCGTCGCCGCCGTGGTGCAGCTGATCCCCCGCGACAGCTTCCACCATGAGCAGGCGATGGCGGAAGACAAGCGGCTCGGTCACGACTACGAGTACAACGGCATGTGGGGGACACCTTACGTGATGCGGCGGCGCATACTGCTGAGTCCGTCCCGACTGCCGTGTACGCCGCCACCCTTTGGTACGCTCGTCGCCATAGACCTGAAGACCGGCGGCCGGCTGTGGGAGGTTCCGCTCGGCTCCCCCGCCCGCCTGGTGAGCGCGGAGCAGGCTGCGAAGATCCCAGCCGAGTGGGGATCTCCCAGTCTGGGCGGGCCGATCGTGACGGCCGGCGGTGTCGTGTTCATCGGTGCGGCGCTCGACCGCTGGCTGCACGCCTACGATATCGAGACGGGACGCGAGCTGTGGCGGGGCCCCCTGCCCGAGAGCGGCAAGGCGACGCCGATGACCTATCGGCTCGCGTCCGGCGCACAATTCGTGGCGATCGCGGTTGGGGGTGGCGGTGCGTGGGGAGTGGGGGACTACGTGGTGGCGTTCCGGCTCGCGACTGCTGCGAAACCTTAAGCCCCTCGGCTGGTCACGAACGCGCACCAGTGTCGCGTCACCGCCTCAGTTCCGCCGTTCCCGCATCCCCGCGGTCGGAGCGTCGCGGGCGTGCCACGCTGGCTCGCTGGATGGCAAATACCTACGTTGTTTTCCGACCACGTTGTTTTGGGACCACGCTCGCGAACGCATCAGGAAGGTGAATCGATGAGTCGCCCGCTTCCGAGTGCGGTCGAGCAGCGGTGGCAAGAGGTGCTCCGGAGGGCGGACGTCGCCCTCCAGCGCCCGGGGGTGGGCGTGTGGGAGGCCGACCCGCGCGGTCAGGTGCGGCTCCTGGCCGCGAGCGACCCGAAGAGCATCGCCCCCGTCGTCGACGACCTCGAGCCCACGCTGCGCGAGTTGCGCGTGTTACCGGACCGCGCGCCCAGCCGCTGGGTGGCGAGCCGCCTCCAGGGTCGACACTGGTGTATCGCGCCGGTCCGACGTGACGCGCCGCGGCCGCCTCCCGCGGGCCTCGAGCGGCGCGGCCGGGAACGTCTGACGCTCGAGCTGGCGGGCGTATGCATCGGGTTGATAGACGAGCCGCAGTCCCGCGATGTCGAGAGCGTGGCGCGCCTCGCCCTGATCCTCGATCAGGTCCCCGCGATTCTCTGGACCACCGACCGCGAGTTGCACGTCATCTCGCGGGCAGGCGCCGGCCTCAAATCGCAACAGATCTTGCCTGAGCGTATCGCCGGCGCGTCTCTCCTCGAGCAGCAGTCCCAACAGAAGGTGAGCGCCGAGTCGGTGGCCGCGCACCGGCGGGCGCTCGCCGGCGAGTCGGTTTCCTATCAGATCCGGCTCCTCCCCCGGTGCTACGATGCGCATGTGGAGCCGTTGCGGGAGGAGGGGGGCGCGATCGTAGGCGTGGTGGGCCTCGCGGTGGACGTGAGCGATCGCGAGCAGGCGCTGGCGCAGGCGCATCGCAGCCAAGCCGATCTGGAGGAGTTCTTCGAGAGCGCGCCGGTGGGCATTCGTTGGACGGCGCCGGACGGCACGATCCTCCGGGCCAACCGCTCCGAGCTCGACCTGCTGGGCTACCAGCCCGATGAATACCTGGGCCGGAATATCGCGCAGTTCTGCGTCAATCCGGAGGTCGCGGTTGACAGCGCGCGGCGCCTGGCGGGCGGCGAGACGCTCCGCAACATCGAGATCCGGATGCGCCACCGCGACGGCTCGATCCGCCATGGCCTCCTTAGCGCGAACGCGCTGTTCGAAGGTCAGCAGTTCATTCATGCCCGGTGTGTCACGCGGGACATCACGGACCGTGTCCAGGCCGAACAGGCGCTGGCGCAGTTCAAGGCGATGGTGGAGTCGGCCGACGACGCCGTCATCGGCAAGACATTGGAGGGAATCATCACCAGCTGGAACCCGGCGGCGACGCAGCTCTACGGATATGCCGCCGACGAAGTGATCGGGAAGCCGATCACCGTGCTCGCTCCCGCGGACCGCGTCGACGAGCTCGCCGGGATGCTCGAGCGCCTGCGGCGCGGGGAGCACATCGAGCACTACGACACGACACGGGTGCGCAAGGACGGCACGTCCGTAGAAGTGTCGATTACCGTCTCGCCCATCCTCGACTCCCAAGGCCGCCCGATCGGCGCCACGACGATCGCGCGCGACATCACGGCGCGCAAACGGGCCGAGCAACAGCTGCTGCACGAGGCGCTGCACGACGCGCTAACCGACTTGCCCAACCGCGCCTACTTCGTGGAGCGGGTGTCCCAAGCGCTGGGGCGCCTGCGGCGGGATCGCGATTACCGCTTCGCCGTCCTGTTCGTCGACTTGGACGGCTTCAAGGCGGTGAACGACCGCCTTGGCCACGCCGCCGGCGACCGCCTCCTGGCGGAGATCGCCGGACGGCTGCGCACCTGCGTGCGGCCTGGCGACGTCGTAGCGCGCCTTGGGGGCGACGAGTTCACGTTGCTGCTCGACGAGATCACCGGACTGGCCGACGGGGAGCGCGCCGCGCGGCGCATCCAGGACGCCCTCGCCGTGCCGGTTTCGCTCGCAGGCGGGGATATCGTCGCGACCGCGAGCATAGGCGTCGTCCTCAGCGGGTCCCAGTATGCGCATCCCGAGGACCTGCTGAACGACGCAGACCTCGCCATGTATCACGCCAAGCAGCAAGGGCGTGCGCGCTTCCAGGTGTTCGACATCGCCATGCGCGATTCGGCTCAGGCCCGGGTCAGCGTGGAGGCGGACCTGCGGAACGCCCTCGAGCGCCAGGAGTTACGCCTGGTGTTCCAGCCGATCGTGCAGCTCGAGACCGGCAGCGTGCATGCGTTCGAGGCGCTGCTGCGCTGGCATCGCCCGGAGCAGGGTGTGGTCCTCCCGCCCGAGTTCGTGCCACTGGCGGAGCAGACCGGTCTCATCCTGCCGATCGGCGCCTGGGTGCTCCACGAGGCATGCCGCTACGCGCGACGCTGGCAGGACGCGCTCCCGGCGTCCGCCCCCGTGCGCGTCAGCGTGAACCTTTCCGCCAAACAGCTCGGGCATCCCGGCATCGTGGACGAGGTGCGGACGGCCTTCCAGGACGCGGGACTCGCGCCCTCCTGCCTGGCCCTCGAGATCACGGAGAGCGTGCTCATGGCGAGCGTCGAGTCGTCGGCCGCCTTGCTCCTTGAGCTGCGGAAACTGGGCGTCGAGCTGCACATGGACGACTTCGGTACCGGCTACTCTTCGCTGAGCTACCTGCCGCGCTTACCGCTCCAGGGGATCAAGGTGGACCGCTCCTTCGTGCACCGCATCGGGGGCCGCCGCATCGACCTGGACATCGTGCGCTCGATCGTGGACCTGGCGAGGACCCTCAGCCTGGAGGTGATCGCGGAAGGCGTCGAGACCGTCGCGCAGCGTGAGCGCCTCATCGCGTTCGGATGCGGACTCGGGCAGGGCGACCTGTTCGCCAAGCCGCTGGAGCCGGCGGCCGCGAGCGCCCTCCTTGCCCAATCGGCACAGGCGGACCGCCGCACCGCCTGACGAGATCGCGCCCGGCCGTACCGGCTCAGGGCCGAGTGACGAAGGCCGCGAGCACCCTCGCCAGCCGCCCGGTGGCGTCCGCGTCCCAGCCGAGAAACAGGTGTGGCTCGATCAACTCCAGCTCCATGAGCATCAAGCGGCCGTCCCGCTCCACCCCATCTACGCGCGCGTACAACGGATGGCCAGGCAGCGCCGCCATGACTGCCGCAGCGTCCGCGACCAGCCTGGCCGGTGGCGCCATGGGGGCGGCCGTGCCGCCGAACTCCCACTGCACCCGGTAGTCCGCTGCCGCGGGCCGCTTCCGGACTGCGTGGCTGAACCGGCCGCCGAGGAAAATGATGGACCACTCGCCGGGGTCACGCACCTCGTCGATGAAGGGCTGCACCATCACGTCCCCCGCTCGCAGCAGCTCCTCGAGCCGGCTTTGATCGACGCCGGCCGTCGCGGCAGAAGTGCGCCACGTGTCGGTCGCGCTCGCCGAGACGGCGGGCTTCACGACCACGTCGCTCCAACGCTCGTCGCGCAACAGCCGGGCGAGGTCGACCCGCCTACCGCGCGCCAGCCACCGCGTCGGTACGATGGGGACGCCGCGCGCCGCCAGGTCGCGCAGGTAGCCCTTGTGGCTGTTCCACCGCAGCACCGCCGGCGCATTCCACACCGGCACGCCCGCGCGCTCGAGCCGGCTCACCCAGGCAAGGAACTCCTCCAGCCGATGGTGGTAGTCCCAGCAGGAGCGCACGAGGACGCCTTGGAACTCTTCCCAGCACACATCAGGGGAATCCCACACGGCGGGTACGGCCCCCAACCCGAGCTCGGCGAGGGCCGGGATCAGCAGGCGGTCGTCGTCGTTCAGCGTCGGGAGCTTGGCGCTCGTCGCGAGGGCGATGCGTTTCATCCGTCAAAGAACACCATATAATTGAATACTCGCACTCATCAGCTCTTGGAGGATGCTCATGCACAGGTTCGGCAAACTGAGCGCCGCGCTCACGCTTGGCGCCCTCGCGACTCTCCCACTCGCCGCTCAAAGCCCGACGGATCTGGCGGACGTCTGCAAGGTTCTCGGTGGCGCGAAGCTCGGTCAGTGGGCGTCGTTCAACGGCACGAGCGGCGGCTCCGGGGGAAAGATCCGTCTCGCCGTCGTCGGTTCGGAGCGCTCCGGTGACTCGACGCTGTACTGGTTCGAGGTGAGCTTCGCCGGAAAGGACCCCGGCAAGAGCGGGGTCGTGCAGATCCTCACCGGCAGCCTCGCCTCCGGACTGGAGTCGCCGCGCGCGCTCGTCTTCAAGGCGGGACCGCAGCCCGCCATGAAGATCTCCGGTGAGATGGTCGGAATGGTGGGGAAGCAGGGGAGAGACAACACCACCGCCTTCGACTGGGCCGGCCGGTGCAGCGGGGCGCATGTGGTGGGCTGGGAGTCGGTCACCGTGCCCGCCGGCACGTTCCGCGCGCTGCACGTGACGACAGACGATGGAGGCGAGGTGTGGGCGTCGCGGGAGGTCCCCTTCGGCCTCGTCAAGACGCACGGTAAGCAGGGCGACCTCGCCCTCACCGGCCGCGGCACAGACGCGAAATCCTCCATCACCGAGACGCCGCTCGAGATGCCCGCCCTGCCGATGCCGAAAAACTGAGGTTACGAAACGCAACCTGGGCGCCGTCGCGGCGCCCTTGCGGGGCTCGGCTTTTCTGTGCTTATGTGGGTGACTCCGTTCCACCCCCTTGAGGAGGCCGAACCCCGTGTCCGTACGCTCGTTGACCCGCGTCGTCGTCACCCTGCTCCTCCTTCCCGCCCGCCCCGCGCCCGCACAAGGCTTCGACTCCACCGTGTTCGCGGCACTCAAGTGGCGCGACATCGGGATTTACCGCGGCGGGCGCTCGGTCGCCGTGGCCGGCTCCGCCGCGCGGCCGGCCGAATACTGGATGGGCACGACGGGCGGCGGCGTTTTCAAAACGACGGACGGCGGTGACACCTGGGTGCCCGTGACGGACAAGTACTTCGGCGGCACCATCGGCGCGTTCGGCGTCTCCGAGTCCAATCCGGACGTCGTCTACGTCGGCACCGGCGAGTATCCGATCCGTGGCAATGTCTCCGCGGGCGACGGGGTCTGGAAAACGACTGACGGCGGCAAGACGTGGACCTCCCTCGGGCTCGCCGAGACGCAGCAGATCTCGCGCGTGCGCGTCCACCCGACCAATCCCGAGATCGTGTGGGTGGGCGCGCAGGGTCACGCGTACGGGCCGAACCCCGAGCGCGGCGTCTACAAGACGATCGACGGCGGCAAGACGTGGAACAAGGTGCTGTTCCGGAACGACTCGACCGGGATCTCCGACCTCGTGGTGGATCCCTCCAATCCCGACGTGCTGTACGCGGCGTTCTGGCAGGCGCAGCGCTACCCCTGGAAGCTCGTCTCCGGCGGGCCCGGCGGCGGGTTGTTCAAGTCCACGGACGGCGGCGAGCACTGGACCGAGATCACGCACAACCCGGGGTTGCCGGCGGGACTGCTGGGCAACATCGGCCTCGCGGTGTCGCCGGCCAAGCCCTCGCGCCTCTGGGCGTTGATCGAGGCCGATCAGGGCGGCCTGTACCGCTCGGACGACAGCGGAGCGACGTGGCGCTACATCAACGCCGAGCGGAAGCTGCGGCAGCGGCCCTGGTACTATTCGCGCGTCTTCGCCGATCCCAAGGACACGAACGTCGTGTACGCGCTGAACGTGCTGGCCTACAAGTCGACCGATGGGGGCGTGACCTTCAAGGTCCTACCCGATCCGCACGGCGACAACCACGACATGTGGATCGCCTCCAACGATCCACGGCGCATGATCGAAGGGAACGACGGCGGCGCGAACGTGTCGTTCAATGGCGGCAAGACGTGGAGCGACCAGGACTACGCCACCGCGCAGTTCTACCACGTTACGACGACGAACCATTTCCCCTACAAGGTGTGCGGTGCGCAGCAGGACAACAGCGGCGTGTGCGGGCCCAGCCGCTGGACGGCCGGGATCGATCGGGCTCAGTGGTACGACGTGGCGGGGGAAGCGGGACACGTGCAGGCGCGGCCCGACGATCCCGACATCACGTACGGCGGGGACAACTCCGGCTTCCTGGCGCGCGTCGATCACAAGACCGGCTTCTTTCGGGTCATCAACCCCTGGCCCGACAGTCCGGACGGGCATCCGGCCGGGGAAGGGAAGTACCGCTTCCAGTGGACGGCGCCGCTCCTGATCTCCCCGCACGACGCGCACGTGCTCTATTCCGGCGCGAACGTGCTGTTCCGCTCCGTGAACGAGGGGCAGAGCTGGACGCCGATCTCCCCCGATCTCACACGACACGATCCCGCGACGCTCGGCGTCTCGGGCGGGCCGATCACCCTCGACCAGACGACCGCCGAGTACTATGCCACGATTTTCGCCCTCGCCGAATCGCCGCGCGTGAAGGGGCTGATCTGGACGGGATCGGACGACGGGCTGATCCACCTGACACGCGACGGCGGAAAGACGTGGACCAATGTGACACCGGTCGACGTGGCGCCGTTCACGCGCATCTCGAGCATCGAAGCGTCACGCTTCGCGCCGGGCACCGCCTACCTGGCGGCCAACCGCTACCAGCTCGAGGACCGCGCGCCCTACATCTACCGGACCAGCGACTACGGCAAGACGTGGAGGAAGACGGTGAGCGGGATCCCCGCGACGGAGTTCGTGCGCGTCGTGCGGGAAGACCCGGTACGGCGCGGCCTCCTGTTCGCGGGCACCGAGCACGGGGTGTGGGTGTCGTTCGACGATGGCGCCCACTGGGAGTCGCTGCGCCGCAACCTGCCGATCGTCCCGGTGCACGACCTCGTGATCAAGGACGGCGACCTCGTCGCGGCGACCCACGGGCGCTCGTTCTGGATCCTGGACGACATCTCGCCGCTGCGCGAGCTGGTGCGGGCGACGCCGCGCGAAGCCGCGCATCTCTTCAAGCCGCGCGACGCCTACCGCGTCGACTGGTCGGGGGGCTTCTCGTTCCCGCCGAACGAGGCGCATCCGGTGGGGAAGAACCCACCCAACGGGGCGATGATCTATTACTGGCTGAAGGACAAGGACCAGCGGGTCACACTCGATATCCTCGACGCCGCCGGTCACGTCATCCGCAGCTTCACGAGCCGGCCGGACTCGCTCACCGCCGCGGACAGCGTCCGCGGCGACAGCGTGAAGCGCGCCCGGACGGACAGCCTCAAGCAGGCGGGCGTGACGGACAGCGTGAAGATCGACAGCATCGTCTCCGACACGCTCAAGGACGCCGACAAGCCCTGGCCTCAGCGTCCGCCGGCGTTGCCCCGCCCGCCCAACAAGGTGGGCCTGAACATGTTCGTGTGGAACATGAAATACCCAGACGCCACCGCCTTCTGGGGAATGATCGGCGTGGGGACGGACGGGCCCATGGCGCTGCCGGGGGCGTATCAGGTCCGCCTGCACGTGGGCGGCAGGTCGTACACGCAACGCTTCGCGCTCAAAGTCGATCCCCGCTCCAAAGTCACACCGGCGGAGCTGCGCGAGCAGTTCACGTTCCTGAAGCGGCTGCGCGACACCGTCAATGCGGCAACCACCGCGGTCATCACGATCCGCAACGTCCAGGCCCAGCTCGACGACCGGCTCCGAGCGGCGTCCGACACCGGGCACGTGGCTCCGCCCGCGCGGGCGCTGGCCGACCGCCTGGCGGCGATCGAAGGCGAGCTCTACCAGGTACACAACCGGTCGTTCCAGGACCCGTTGAACTTTCCCCCGAAGTTGGTCGAGCGGATCAGCGGGCTGAGCGGGATGGTGGGGGGCGTCGATGCCCGACCGCCCGCGCAGGCGTACGACGTATACCGGATGTTCGCCGCGGAGCTGCAGCGTCAGCTGCTGGCGTTGCGCACGGTCCTGGGTAGTGATCTTCAGGCGGTGAACGCGGCGCTCCGAACGGCCAATCAGTCGAGGATTGTGCCTCGCGCCGCCGAGCTGCGGCGGCCCCGGCCCGAGACGGCGCAATAGGTGCACACCACAGGGATGTCGTGCGCCCGTCTCAACAACAGATCCTTCGCTTCGGGCGCGTACCGCGCGCTCGCTCAGGATGACAAGTCGCGGAGCGCCTTGAGAAAATGGAAAAATAAAGAGGGAGGTCAACGCGGAGGTGGTTTCTCTCTTCTCTTTCCTCGCGGCGCGAGCGAGCCTGTCATCCTGAGCGCCGAAGGCGCGAAGGATCTGCTTTGGAGAGTCCTGCCATGACCCGACTCGGTTTGACGGCGGTCACGTGTTTGTTATTCGCCGTGAGCCACGCGTCCGCCCAGCAGCCCCCATCCGGCCGCTCGTTCCACGACCGCTACGCCGAGCTCGTCGCCAATCCGCGGCACCTGGGCGACAGTGCCCGCCTGAGCGAGCTCTTCCGGGTGAACTGGCAGTATGTGATGACCGAGTTCCCCGAATTCGCCACGTACGTCGGCTACCCGGGCCAGAACGCCCGTTGGACCGACAACTCGCTCCAGGCGATCGAGCGGCGCAAGCGGGAGCTCCAGGAGCCGCTCGCCGTCGTCAAGTCGGTCCGACGTGATCGCCTGTCTCCCCCGGATCGGCTCAACTACGACCTGTTCCGGCGCGGGCTCGAGGAGCGGATCGAGGGCACGCGCTTCAAGGACGAGTACCTCGCGATCACCCAGCTCGGCGGTGTGCAGCAGGACGTGGGCCAGCTGCTGGCCGTGATGCCCACCACGAGCGTCGGCGACTACGAGAACATGCTGGCGCGCCTGAACGGGGTCCCGCCGCTGGTCGATCAGACGATCGTGCTGCTCGGCAAGGGACTCGAGGCCGGGATCACGCCGCCGCGCGTGACGCTGCGCGATGTACCCGACCAGATCCGCGGGATCACGCCCGACGACCCGATGGCGAGCCCCCTGCTCCGGCCGTTCGCGGAGTTTCCCCCTGCGATCCCGGCGAGCGAGCGCGAGCGGCTCACGCGGGCGGCGCGCGACGCCTACACGCAGCGCGTGGCCCCGGCCTACCGGAAGTTGTACGACTACGTGACAGGGACTTACATCCCGAAAACGCGGGAGTCGATCGGGATGCGGGAGTTGCCGGACGGCCCCGCCTGGTACGGCTATCGGGTCCGACAATTCACGACCACGTCGCTCTCGCCCGATCAGATCCACGCGCTGGGCCTGCGCGAGGTGAAGCGCATCCGCGGATTGATGGACAGCGTGATCGCGTCGACCGGGTTCAAGGGGAGCTTTGCCGACTTCGCGCGGTTCCTCCGGACCGACCCGCAGTTCTTCTACGACGACTCGGCCAGCCTGGTGCGTGCCTATCGTGACATCGCGAAGCGCGCCGACCCCGGCCTGATCAAGCTGTTCGGCAGGCTGCCGCGCCTGCCGTACGGCGTGACGACGATCCCGTCCTTCATGGCCAAGTCCCAGACCACGGCCTACTACCAGGGCGGCTCGCTTCAGGCGGGGCGGCCGGGGTATTTCTTCGTCAATACGTACGACCTCAAGTCACGCCCCAAGTGGGAGATGGAGGCGCTGAGCCTGCACGAGTCGGTGCCCGGCCACCACCTCCAGATCGCGCTCGCCCAGGAGCTGGACGGTCTCCCCGAATTCCGGCGCTACGGCGGCTACACGGCGTTCGTCGAAGGTTGGGGGCTCTATGCCGAGGGGCTCGGGCCCGAGCTCGGCATGTATCAGGACCCGTACTCCAAGTTCGGCCAGCTCACCTACGAGATGTGGCGCGCGGTCCGCCTCGTGCTCGACACCGGGATCCACGCGATGGGGTGGACGCGCCAGCAGGCGATCGACTTCTTCAAGGACAATGCCCCCAAGGCGGAGCAGGACATCGTCGTCGAGGTGGACCGCTACATCGTGAACCCCGGCCAGGCGCTCGCCTACAAGATCGGACAGCTCAAGTTCCGCGAGCTGCGCGACTCGGCGGTCGCCGCCTTCGGCCCGCGGTTCGACATCCGCGCGTACCACGACGAGGTGCTGCGCAACGGCGCCCTGCCGCTCGACCTGCTGGAGCAGGACGTGCGGGAGTGGATCGCAAAGAAGCGCTAGCACTTGCCGAGAAGCAGATCCTTCGCGCCTTCGGCGCTCAGGATGACAGGCTCGCGCGCTCCGCGAAATTGAAAAGGAAACTACGCCCCACCATCTTTTTTTCTCAAGGCGCCCCGCGGCTTGTCATCCTGAGCGAGCGCGCGGTACGCGCGCGAAGCGAAGGATCTATTGTTCAGCGCGCCAGCCGCTGCGCCAGCTTGACCAGCTCCGGATCGGGTGGTGGCTTGGGCACGAGCGCGCGCTCGAGCGGCAGGGCGGAGATCACTCCCTTCACGAGCGCGGTGTAGACGCCGGACTTGCCGGCGGCGAGCAGGTCCACGGCCGCGGCGGCGGTGCGGCTCGCCAGCAAGCGGTCGAACGCGCCCGGTCCGCCGCCCCGCTGCACGTGGCCGAGGATCGTGGCCCGGAGCTCGAAGCCGATCCGGTCGCGATGGTTCGTGACGTAAGTGGCCAGCGCCGTCGCATTCCACTTCGCCCCTTCGGCCACGACGACCATGGCGTGCCGCTTGCCGCGGGCGTAGGCGTCCCGCAAGGCCGCGGCCACGGCGTCGGGATCGCTTTCCACTTCGGGGATGACGATCACATCGGCGCCGCCTGCGATCCCTACCATCAATGCCAGATACCCGTGCGAGCGTCCCATCACCTCGACCACGAAGGCGCGCTGGTGCGATGTCGCAGTCGTCTTCAGCCGGTCGATCGCCTCGAGCGCCGTATTGAGGGCGGTGTCCACACCGATGGTGATGTCGGCGCCGTTCAGATCGTTGTCGATGGTCGAGGCGACGCCGACCACGGGGAACCCCAGCTGCGACAGCGCGTGTGCGCCTGAGAGCGAGCCGTTGCCGCCGATCACGACGAGCCCCTCCACCCGGTTCTGCTCGAGCACCTGCATGGCGCACTTCCGTCCCTCGGGGGTGCGAAACTCGGCGCACCGCGCGCTGCCGAGCATGGTGCCGCCGACGTGGATGATGCTGGCGACGTCGCGGGGCCCGAGCGGCTGGAGCTTGCCCTCGATCAACCCGGTATAGCCCTGCCGGACGCCGATCACCTCGAGCCCGCCCGATACCCCCACGCGTACCACGGCCCGGAGGGCCGCGTTCATCCCGGGCGCGTCTCCCCCGCTTGTCAGCACGGCGATCCGCTTCATCGTTGAACAGTACTCTCCGTCAACAGGTGAGCCGCAGCCTTCCGAAGGCCGCGGCTGAAGCCGCGACTCGGCCCTGCCGCTGAAGCGGCGTCGCGGCCCGTTCACGGGCAGGGCCGAGCCGCGAGTTCACTCGCGACTCCTCACGGCGCGCATCTTCATGGCGCACATTTCTCCTGGATCCATCCCCCCGTGAACCCCGCCCGGCACAACCCGCGCACGATGTGCGCGTTGCCGCGCATGAGCCGCCAGATGAGCTCCGTGCGGTAGTTCTCGGCCATCGCGAGGATGGGCCCCTGGTCGATGCCCAGGTAATCGACGTCGAACCAGCCGCCGGCGCTCGTTTGCGTGAACGTGGGATTGAAGGCGTCGCGGAAGCCGTAGGTCGAGAACAGGTTGTCGCCGTAGGTCTGGCGCATCGCGTAGAGGGCGGGAATCGCGATCTCTGGCGCGAACGGGATCGACCCGCCCGCGGCGGTGGGGGCGATGGTGCCGTCGTCCGGGTTCTCGGTGAACGATGCCCCCCGCGCCCAGTAGCTGTGGAACTGGCGGCTGCGACCGTCGATCGTGAGCGTCAGGTCACCCGGGCCGTCCGAGGCAGTGAGTCCCCAGATGCGATCGGAGTAGCCGCGCCAGCCGGCGGGGTTGGCGTAGGCGTAGGCACGCTGGGCGTAGGTGGCGCGGCGCGAGTTCTCGAAGTAGTCGATCCCGCGGCCCTGCATGTAGGCGTCCCGGATACCTCGGAAGTCGATCCACACGTGCGAGTAGTGGTGTCCGAACAGCGGAGCGAACCCGACGTGCGTCTGCCCGTAGAACGTGCCCCACCGATACGCGCCGGTCCACCCGGTCCAGGCCTCGGGCGCCACGGGATGAGTGGGCGAGCCGAGCGCCAGGATGTAGAGGATCATCGCCTCGTTGTAGCCGCGCCAGTCGTAGCCGAGGAAACCGTTCTCCGGGTGCCATCCCAGGGCGACGAGCGGCGCGCGCGGTGCGGCCCATTGCCAGTCGGTGCGGCGGTAGATCGAATCGGCGAGCTGACGGATCTCGGTCTCGACCGGCTCCGTGCCGTCGAAATACGATTGGCAGGTGAGGACGCCGGCGAGCAGCAGGGCGGTGTCGATCGTCGAGAGCTCGACCTGCTGGAACCGCTTCCCCGTGGTCATGTCGAGGAAGTGATAGAAGAAGCCGTGGTAGCCGGTCGCGCCGGACGCCGAGGAGTCTTGGGTCGCGGTCCAGAAGAAGCGCAGCGTCGTGACGACACGTTGCCGGGCCTCGTCGCGCGTGATGTAGGTGCGCTCCACGCCGATCGGGTACACGGTGAGGGCGAACCCGACCGCCGCGATACTGGAGAAAGACGGTGTCGGGGCGCGGTCGGGCGTGAGGCCGTTACTCCTGTTGGTCAGGTCCCAGAAGTAGTGGAAGGTGCGCGACTGGACCGTGTCGAGGAACGCGGTGGCCACGGCTGGGTCGAGGGGGACCGGTGGGGGTGGGGGGCCCTCGGAGTGGTTCGAGACGCAGGTGGCGAATGCACCCGCCGCGTGCGTGGCCATGAGCCAACGACACACGGCGGGGCGAAGGAGGCGGCGGACGGGGGCGGCGCGCGCACCCACCCTAGTCAGAAGTCGACCTGGGTGCCGAGTTGCAGGCGCCTCCCGTCTGTGATCACACAGCCCGGCTTCCCGAAATCCTTGTTCGTGTTCGGCGGGGTTGGAATGAAGTTGTTGATGCACCCGAAGTTCTGGTAGTTGAACGCGTTGAACAGGTCGGCCGTGATACCCCACCGCGCGGCGCCCAGAGCGGGCAGGTCCTTGCGGACGTGTAGATCCACGTTTCGGTACGCCCAGGCGCCCGGGATGATGAAATTGAACTGCTCCGGAGTTCCCTCCCCGCGCCGCAGCACGTAGGTCCCGCTCGACGCGTCGCCGATGTCGAACGGCAGCCCCGACCCTAGGGTAATCAGGCCGCTGAACTGGATGCCGGCGATGTAGGGGACATCCGCGATCCAATTGAGGACCACGTTGTGCCGCTGGTCGTTCCCCGTGCGGAACCTGGGATAGTTGGCAGGATCCGGGAAGTCGAAGCTGAACAGATCGCCGCCGATCTTTGTGGCCTTCCCGAACGTCCACGCGAGTCCAGCGCCCCAGCCGGTGGCGCCCGTCCGCTCGTAGGGACGCTCGATCTTCACGTAGAGGGCGTCATACCAGGTCCGGATGTCGTCGTGGGAGATGAAGACCGGGCCGTAGGCAGGGACGGGCGACGCGAAGCAGTTAGGTGGCTGCTTGTCAGGGGTGGCGCCCGCGAGGTTGCCACATCCGTAGGTGAACCCGTGATAGCTGCGGACTCCCGTGTAGGTCGCTGACGCCGCCCATCGCCCTAAGACTCTGCGGATCCCGAGACTCCATTGGGTAGACCGCGGCGGTCGCGTGTTGTTGTCGACAAGAAAGATCTGCGGCCTACCGGCCGTGCCGCTCGCGATGAGCGAGTCGAGCGCCTTCCGTCTCATGAGCGAGGGATCCCACTTGATGAAGCCCGGCGGCGGCGTGCTGCTGTTGTCGAAGTCGAAGCGGTAGATGGGCCACTGGCGGCGGAATTTTTCGTCGAGCGCGTTGTTGTAGACATCCCGATCGTAAAACAGGCCGACACCGCCGAACACGGTTGTCTTGCCCTCGTCGTCTAGGGCGTAAGAAAACCCAAAGCGGGGCTGGAACGCCCCGGTGAAGGCCGGGCGTTGGGTGCCGTCCGTGAAATAGTGCGATGGGACGATGGTCGAGAGCGAGTCTCGGACGTTGGGAGGAGTGACGTAGTCGTTATTGAGCATGTCCGACTCATAATCCCACCGCACACCGAGGTTGAACGCAAGCCGTTGAGTCGGGTTCCAGTCGTCTTGGGCGTAGATCCCTATTTGCGTGTTGTGCGCGCTCATGTCCGGATTGCCGGCGCCGTATTCTGCGAAGTACGGGAACGCGAAGTTGTCGGACGAGCGGAAATGGAACACCGGGTTGCCGAGCTGCTGCTTCACGATGTGATAGCGGAGGAAATCCATGTTGGCGCCGAACTTCATCACATGCGAGCCACTCCACTGCAGCCCGGAGTAGGTAAAGTCGTTGCGGAGTGATAAGCGGTTCTGGGTGAAATCCTGGGGTGAGTCCCTGCCCCCGATGCGGCCCAGTCCCTCGTACTCCGAGGCGGGGAGATCGAAGTTGACGGGGTTCGGGTTGTACTTGTAGCGTTGGAAACTCGCGCTGGCTTCGTTGACCCAGACCTGCCCGCGGTATGTGTGCTTGAGGATGCCCATCCCCACATCGTTCTTGAAGTTCTCGGCGTTTTCGAAGCTCGCGCACTGGCAAGCGAAGATGTTGCCGAAGCCCCGAACATCTGTTTCGTGCCGGAAGTTGGCGCTCAACTCGAGGGACTGACGCGCGTTCGGGTCGTAGGTCAGCTTCCCAAAGAATAGGCTGGAGCGGAACGGGGAGGTGTGGATCTCGCCGTTTTGGGCCTTAAGGGGCGCGGGCCAGATCGTCGGGTCCCCGAGGAATTGGGTGCGCCCCTGGCGGTTCTGATAGTTTCCCTCGTAGGAGGCGAAGAGGAATAGCCGATCTCGCTGGATGGGGCCACCGAAGGTCGCGCCGGTGAGATAGCGGGAGAGGTCAGCCTTGGGCCGGCCCGCGGCTTTGTCGAAGTCGCTCCGGTCTACGAGACCCTGGCCCATGCCGGAGAAGAAGGCACTACCCTGCCAGTCGTTCGTTCCAGATCTGGTGGTGGCCGTGATGATCGCGCTAGATGCCTTCTGGTACTCCGCTTTGAAATTCTGCGTGATGATCCTGAACTCCTGGACCGCGTTGCGGGGGAAGGGGTTGCCGCGACTGTCTTGCTGCCCAGCGACGCCGCCCGGGAGCACGTCATTTTTGAAGCTCGCGCCATCGATGAAAACGTTGATGCCCTCTGCTCCTTGAGCGCCACTCGAGAACGTCTTGGATGTGCCGTCGAGTCGATCTAACGAGACCTGCGTTCCCGGGGCCAGCGCCGCTAGGTCGAGAAAGTTGCGGCTGGAAGAGGGAAGGTTATTGATCTGTTGTTGAGTCACGTTGGTGGCGACTTCAGACGTGCGTGTTTCTACACCGGCTGCCGCAACCACCGTCACGGCCTCTACCTGGATGGCTGACGCCGCGAGCTTGAAGTCCAAGGGGTACACCTCGCCGATCAACACGCGCACGTGAATCCTTTGAGGTGCCATACCGATCTGACGCGCGGTAACGTCATATTCGGCGGGCACGAGGCCGAGCATGGCGTAGAACCCGTTGCTCTGCGTAGCGACTTCACGCTGCGTCGACGTCAGAGGGTTCACCGCGACCACGCGGGCCCCCGCGATCGGCGTGCCGCCCGAGTCGGTCACGTACCCCCGGATGCTGCCGGTGCTGGTCTGCGACACGGCCGCCGGCGCGGCGATCACGACGAAGGACAGGCCGAGCAACAACCGCCGGCCGAGTTGCGCGAACGATGTGCGGCTCATGAGCCCGTCTCCTGTACACGTGTTTGCATCCCTTATCACGCGCACTCTGGGGTTTGTCAAGGTCGGTGAGAGCCGGATAGATTGGGGGCGCCGCCTTCCAATATTTCTCTTTTCTGAAACTGGATCCCGATGCGCCCCCATAGTGGTTTTCTCACCGCGTTGCCGGCCGCCCTGGCGCTCTGCATCGCCGGACCCGCGTTCGCACAGCGCTCCGCCGCCGAGCAGAAGATCGACTCCCTCCTCGCCCGCATGACCCTGGAGGAGAAGCTCGGCCAGCTCAACCAGCTTTCGGTGAACCAGCAGCCGACTCCCGAGCAGCTCGCGCTGGTTCGCAAGGGCCTGGTCGGCAGCTTCTTGAACCTCACCGGGGCCGCCGCGACGCGGGACGCGCAGCGCATCGCCGTCACGGAGTCGCGCCTCCGCATCCCGCTGATCTTCGGCCACGACGTCATCCACGGCTACCGCACCATCTTCCCGATTCCGCTCGGCGAAGCCGCCTCGTGGGACCCGGAAGCCGTCGAGGCGGCCGCTCGCGTCGCCGCCCGAGAGGCCGCGGCGGCCGGGGTGCACTGGACCTTCGCGCCCATGGTGGACATCGCCCGCGATCCCCGCTGGGGTCGCATCGCCGAAGGCTCAGGGGAGGATCCCTACCTGGGGTCGGCCATGGCCGCGGCGCGCGTGCGGGGCTTTCAGGGCGCCGATCCGCGCTCGCCGGACGCGGTGCTCGCTACCGTGAAACATTTTGCCGCCTATGGCGGCGCCGAGGGCGGCCGGGACTATAACACCGTCGATCTGTCCGAGCGGACGCTGCGCGAAGTGTACCTGCCGCCTTACCGCGCCGCCCTGGATGCAGGCGCCGGCAGCGTCATGACGTCGTTCAACGAGATCGGCGGGATCCCGAGCACCGCCAGCCCCTGGCTCATGACCACGGTGCTCCGCCGCGAGTGGGGCTTCCGGGGCTTCGTGGTGAGCGACTGGACCGCGATCAACGAGCTGCTGAACCACGGAGTCGCTGCGTCACGCGGCGACGCGGGGAAGCTCGCGCTCGAGGCAGGCGTCGATATGGACATGGTGAGCCGCATCTACGTGGACGATCTCCCGGCTTTGGTCCGGACGGGGCGCATCCCCGTCGCCCTCGTGAACGAGGCGGTGCGTCGCGTGCTCCGGGCCAAGGCGGCCCTCGGCCTGTTCGATGATCCCTACCACGGCGCTAGCCCCGAGCGCGAGCGAGCGGTGTTGCTCGCGCCGGAGCACCGCCAGCTCGCGCGGCGCGTGGCCGAAGAGGCGATCGTGCTGCTCAAGAACGACGGCCAGCTCTTGCCGCTCGGGTCCCGCGTGCGCAGCGTCGCCGTGATCGGCCCCCTCGCCGACGACAAGGTCGCCGCCCTCGGCTCCTGGCCCGGCCGGGGCGACCCCCGGGACGCCGTGACCCCGCTGGAGGGAATCAGGGCGCGCGCTGGGAGTGTGACTGTCGTGTACGCCAAGGGCTGTGGGATCACCGATACGGCGTCAGCGGGGTTCGCCGACGCCGTGACGGCCGCGAAGCAGGCGGACGTCGTCGTACTGGTGCTCGGTGAAGCGGGGGACATGAGCGGCGAGGCCGCGAGTCGCGCCAATCTCGACCTGCCCGGCATCCAGCCGCGGCTGTTCGAGGCCATTTACGCAACCGGTACGCCCATCGTGCTCGTGCTCATGAACGGCCGGCCGCTTACGATACCCTGGGCCGCGGAGCACGTGCCGGCGATCGTGGAGTCGTGGTTCCTCGGGATCGAGACCGGTCCCGCCCTCGCCGCCGTCCTGTTCGGTGACGTGAGCCCCAGCGGCAAACTGCCTGTGACCTTCCCGCGCGCCGTCGGTCAGATACCCCTCTATTACAACCACAAGAACACCGGGCGTCCGACCGGGCCCGACAAGTACACGTCCAAGTACACCGACCTGCCCGTGACACCGCTCTTCCCGTTCGGCCACGGCCTGAGCTATACGACCTTCAGCTACTCGGACTTGCGGCTCAGCTCGCCCCGCATCACGCCCGCGGGAACAGAGAGCGTGTCGGTCACCGTCACCAACACCGGTAGCCGCGAAGGTGTCGAAGTCGTCCAGCTGTACGTGCACGACGAAGTGGCGAGCGTGACGCGGCCCGTCCGCGCGCTTGCGGGGTTCCGTCGCGTCTCCCTCAAGCCGGGCGAAGCGCGCACGGTGGAGTTCCAGCTCACCCCCAAGGAGCTGGGTCTCTACAACCAGAACATGAAGTTCGTCGTGGAACCCGGGAGGTTTCGGGTATTCGTCGGCGGGAGCTCGGTGGGCGGATTGGAGGCGGAGTTCGAGGTCGGGCGCTGAACAGCGCGGATGAGTCTCGTTGCTATTCGCCCTCGTCGGTCTCGCCGAGCGGGTGCAGCTTCAGCGTCGCCGCGATCTTAGGGTGCACGTGCCACAGGTAATACCCCATCCCGAAGGCCGCGATGGCGTTGCCGATCGCCACGTTCCACCAGGCGAGCGAGCCGAGCAGCGGCTGCGCCAGGATCGCGACGGTGACGTAGAACCCGAACTCGAAGATCGCGAAGAACACGACGACGAGATACAGCGTGTGCGGGGCCACTTCGACTTCCGCCGCCAGCAGGGCCGAAATCGTGCCCACGATGATGAACGCGCTCACGTGGATCATCGTGTAGCCGATGATGCGGGAATACTCGATCACGACCTGCGAGGGGTCGTGCACGCCCCAGAACACCGCGGAGCCGAGCATGGCGGGTGTGAAGAACGGCCGGCCGGCGATCACGTCGACGATCAGGAACCAGAGCGCGACCGCGCCGGCGCCGATCAGACCGGCGATGAACCCTTCGCGGAGAATCCGCGACACCTGCATGCGGCCAATATAGCGTGGCGTCCGGCGACTGCTAGATTGAGGCCTGTGATTCTCCGTCCGTTGATCTATCCCTCGTGTCTGCTCGTCGGCGCCCTGCTCGTGATCGTCGCGGGAACGTTGCATCCAGATCTCGTGGGTGATGGTGCGGCGCAGTTGACGACCATCGCGCAGTGCCGGGCGTGGCGCGCCATCCACTGGACGTTCCTGTTCAGCTTCCCGCTGGCCCTCACGGGCCTCGTGGGCCTGGCGCGCGTGCACGCCGGGAATCCGGGGGAGAGCGCGGTCCGCGCCGGTCTGATCGTCGGGACCTTCGCCTACGGGGCGTGGACGGTGACGGTCGCGTTCATGGGCGCTGCCGGGTCGTCCCTGGCGCACAGTTTCACCGTCGCCGATGCGGGGATGACCGCCACCCGGGCGGTGTTCCTGTTCGACATGATCCATCCCTTCGCGCTCGCGACCCAGCGGGTAGCCGGATTTGCGCTCGGGCTTGCGACCTGTCTCTTCGGCTGGGGCGTGTCCGACGGGAAGGTATTGCCTCGGTGGCTCGGCACGGGGGGTTTGGCGGCGGGGGCGGTCGCGATGGCGTTCGCCCTCGTGTTCCGGGAAGACACGAAGGCCGATCAGGCGGCCTTCGTGCTTCCCGTGTTGTGGCAGGCGGTGACGGCCATCGTCATGCTGCGGCCGGTCGGGACGCGCGGCTGAAGCCGCGGCTCGGCACTTACCGCTTAAGCGGCAGAGCGGCGTCAGTTCACTGACACGTGCCGAGTCGCGAGTTTACTCGCGGGCTCCGGGCGGGCGCTCGCTGAATGATCAGCGCGCCCGAATCCGCACGATACGTCCGGCCCAGCCGTCCGCTGCATCGGGGCTGCGTGACAGCACCTGCAGCGTGACGACGTCGCCCGGCTTGACCTTGCGCAGCGCCTCGCGGAACGCGGCGCGCGTGCGGGTGGGCACACCGTTCACCGCGACGATGATGTCGGGCCCCCCGGGGTCGTCGCTCGCCTGCAGCCGCTGGTAGGCGGGCCCGTCCGGCGACACGTCCGACACCACCAGGCCGCCGCCCCGCTCGAGCACCGAGCGCAGCCGGACGTCGCGCGCGTCGTCCTGTGTGAGCGGCTCCACGGAGATGCCAAGCATCTCTTCTTTGCTCGCCGCGTCGCCCTTGGACTTGGACGACACCGCTGCGACCTCGCTGTCCGCCTCGCCCGGCGCCCGCGCGAGCCGCACCGTCATGGTCTTCTTCTCGCCACCCTGGCGGAGGACCGTGACGTCGACGGCGTCTCCCGGCTTCTTGAATGCGACCCGCTGCTGCAGCTGCGGCGTGTTATCGACCGGCTGGCCGTCCACGGCGACGATCACGTCGCCCGGCTGGATCCCGGCCTTCTTCGCCGGTGAGTCGTCGCTGGTGTAGCTGTCCACCACCACGCCGGTGATCTGCTTCAGGCCCACGGCGTCGGCGTCCTCCTGCCGAGCGTCGTGAATGGAGACCCCCATGACCGCACGCTCCACATGCCCGGTCTTCACCAGCTGGTCCATGACGGTGCGGGCGAGGTTGATCGGAATGGCGAAGCCGTAGCCGGCGTAGAAGCCCGTCTCGCTCGCGATCGCCGAATTGATCCCGACCACCTGGCCCCGGATGTTCACCAGGGGCCCGCCTGAGTTGCCGGGATTGATCGCCGCGTCGGTCTGGATGAAGTCCTGGATCGAGTAGCGGGTCTGCTGCAGGCCCTGGAGGAGGCGACCTTTGGCACTGACGATGCCGGCGGTCACCGTGAAGGCGAACGCCTCGCCCAGCGGGTTGCCGATCGCGAGCGCCCACTCGCCGACGCGCGTCGAATCGGAATTGCCGAAGCCCGCCGTCGGCAGGCCGCGGGCGTCGATCTTGATCACGGCGACGTCGGTATTGGGATCGGTCCCCACGACCTTCGCGATGAACTCGCGCTTGTCGTACAGCCGCACGGTCACCTTGTCGGCGCCGGCGACCACGTGATTGTTGGTGAGGATGAAGCCGTCGGCCGAGACGATGAAGCCCGACCCCGAGCCCTGCTCGACCTGCGGCCGCCGGCGGAGATTCGGAAAGAAGTCCTGGAATCCCGGCGGCAGCCGCTGATTGTCGCCCCGCTCTACGTGCTGGGACCGGATGAATACCACGGCCGGCTTCACGTGCTCGGCGATCGCGACGAATGCGTCGGACCAGTCGCTCGCCGCCCGCAGCGCCGGCGCGGAGAGCTCGAGCGCCGCCGGCTGGGGCGCGGGCACCACTACGGTCTCCGCCGCCCCGCTCTTCTTCGGGAGGTTGAGCGTCGACGCGAACGCCAGCCCGAAGACGAAGGCGATCGCCACCAGAGTTCCGAACTTCAACCAATCCCGCGTGCGTACCGGCATCGCCGTTTCATCCCTGATTAGATGGTGTTACTTCTTCTTGTTGTCGTCGTCCACGATCTCGTAGTCGGCATCGACCACGTTGTCCTTCTTCTCCGCGCCAGCCGCTTGGCCGCCGGCCGGTTGTTCGGCGCCCCCGCCCCCGCCCCCCCCGCCGCCCCCGCCCGGGGCACCCGCGCCGCGCTGCGCCGCGTACAACGATGCGCCCGCGGCGGAGTACGCCTGCTGCAGCTCCTCCAGTGCCTTGGAGATCTCGTCGGCGGCTCCTGAGCGGAGCGCCTGCTTCGCGCCTTCCACGGCCTTGTCGAGCCGTGTCTTGAGCGAGGCGTCGAGCTTGTCGACCCATTCCTTGGAGCTCTTCTCCACCTCGTACACCAGCGTGTCGAGGCGGTTACGCCGCTCGATCTCTTCCCGCCGCCGCTTGTCCTCCGCGGCGTGGGCCTCGGCATCCTTGACCATCTTGTCGATGTCCTTGTCCCCGAGCCCCGACGAGGCCTCGATCCGGATCTTCTGCTCCTTGCCGGTGGCCTTGTCCTTCGCCGACACGTGCAGGATGCCATTCGCGTCGATGTCGAACGTCACCTCGATCTGCGGCACGCCGCGCGGAGCCGGCGGGATGCCCGTCAGCTGGAACTTGCCGATCGTGCGGTTGTCGGTCGCCATCTGGCGCTCGCCCTGGAGCACGTGGATCTCGACCGTGGTCTGGTTGTCTTCGGCGGTCGAGAACACCTCCGATTTCTTGGTCGGGATCGTGGTGTTCCGGGGGATGAGCACGGTGGTGACGCCGCCCAGGGTCTCGATGCCGAGCGAGAGGGGCGTCACGTCGAGCAACAGGACGTCCTTCACCTCGCCCGCCAGCACGCCGCCCTGAATCGCGGCGCCGATCGCCACGACTTCGTCCGGGTTCACGCCCTTGTGGGGCTCCTTGCCGAAGAACGCCTTGACGATCTCCTGCACCTTGGGCATCCGGGTCTGGCCGCCCACCAAGATGACCTCGTCGATCTCCGTGGGCTTGAGGCCCGCGTCCTTGAGCGCCTGTTCCATCGGTGGAAGGGTCCGCTTCACCAGGTCGTCCACCAGCTGCTCGAGCTTCGCCCGGGTGAGCGTGATGTTCAGGTGCTTCGGCCCCGACTGGTCCGCCGTAATGAACGGGAGATTGATCTCCGTCTGCATGACGGTGGACAGCTCCATCTTTGCCTTCTCGGCCGCCTCCTTGAGCCGCTGCAGCGCCATCGGGTCCTTGGAGAGATCGATGCCCTGGTCGCGTTTGAACTCCGCCACCAGCCACTCCATGATGCGCGCGTCGAAGTCGTCGCCGCCCAAGTGGGTGTCGCCGTTGGTCGACTTCACCTCGAACACGCCTTCGGCGAGCTCGAGCACGGAGATGTCGTACGTGCCGCCGCCCAGGTCGTAGACGGCGATCTTCTCTTCCTTCTTCTTATCGAGGCCGTATGCCAGCGCCGACGCCGTCGGCTCGTTGATGATGCGCACCACGTCGAGCCCGGCGATCTTGCCCGCGTCCTTCGTGGCCTGCCGCTGCGAGTCGTTGAAGTACGCGGGGACTGTGATGACGGCCTTCTCGACCTTGTGGCCGAGGTAGTCTTCGGCGGTCTGTTTCATCTTCTGGAGGATCATCGCCGAGATCTCAGGCGGCGTGTACCGCTTCCCCTGGATCTCGACCGAGGCGAGGCCGTTGGGCCCCTCGACCACCTTGTAGGGAACCCGCTTCGTCTCTTCCACCACCTCGCTCATCCGGCGGCCCATGAAGCGCTTGATCGAGAACACGGTGTTCTGCGGGTTGGTGACGGCCTGTCGCTTCGCCACCTGCCCGACGAGCCGCTCGCCATCTTTCGTGAACGCGACCACGGACGGGGTCACGCGCCCGCCTTCGGCATTGGGGATGACGACGGGATCGCCACCCTCCATCACCGCCACCACCGAGTTGGTGGTGCCGAGGTCGATCCCGATGATTTTCTCAGCCATGACGAGTGCTCCTTATCCTGAGGTTGATGCGTGCTGCTAACGGCTGGTCGCAGAGGCAAGCCCTGTGCCCGGAAAAGGTGTCAATTTGACAGCCTGATGGCCGCCAGCCTTATCTTACCTCCGTGATTCCCTACAAGGACGAGAACCCCACCGAGCTCACACCCCTCGTCACGCTCGGCATCATCACCCTGAACGTCCTGGCCTGGCTGTTCGTTCAGGGAGCGGGTACGCCGGAGGTCCTGGCGCGCTCGGTCTGCCACCTCGGACTGATCCCGGGCGAGGTGCTGCACACGGTGCCCCCCGGAACCGCCGTGCCGCTCGGCGAGGGGCTGCGGTGCGTTCTCACGGCCGACGCGAACTGGTGGACAATCCTCACCTCGATGTTCATGCACGGCGGTTGGCTGCACCTCATCGGCAACATGTGGTTCCTGTGGGTGTTCGGGAACAACATCGAGGACTCGATGGGCCACACGCGGTTCGTGGTGTTCTACCTGCTGTCCGGAGTCGCGGCCGCGGCGACCCAGATGCTCGTCGATACCGGCTCCCGAATCCCGATGGTCGGAGCCTCAGGGGCGATCAGCGGGGTGATGGGGGCGTATATCCTGCTCTACCCGCGGGTGCGCGTGCATACGCTCATCACGCTGGGATTTTTCCTGACGACGGTCACGCTGCCCGCGTATGTGATCCTCGGCTACTGGTTCGTGCTGCAGCTGCTGTTCGGGACCGTCGGCGCGCTCTCCGGCGCGCAGGGCGGCGTGGCGGTCTGGGCGCACGTCGGTGGCTTCGTCGCGGGCCTGCTGCTCATCAAGCTGTTCGCGAATTCCGAATACCTGGAGCGGCGTCGCGCTGGGGTGCTCATCCTTCCGCGTGGTGCTTGATCGTCTTACCCTCCACGACGAAGACGACGTCTTCCGCGATGTTGGTGGCGAGATCCGCCACGCGCTCGAGGTTGCGGCTGACCAGAAACAGATCCATGGCCGCTCCGATGATGTGCGGGTCTTCCATCATATGGGTGAGCAGGATACGGAACACCGAGTGGTGCAGGGCGTCGACCGAATCGTCTCGCCGGCAAATCTCCCGCCCCAGCTTCGGGTCGCCGCGCACGAACGCTTCGAGCGCGCCGGAGAGCATCGCGCGCGCCTGCCGGGCCATCTCGAGGAGCTCGGGCTCCGGGGCGATCAGCCGGGCGCTGAGGAGCCGCTCGGCCGACTGCGCGATGTTGACCGCGTGGTCGCCGACGCGCTCCAGATCGTTGGCGATCTTGGTCGCGGCGACCAGCAGGCGGAGGTCCCGCGCCATGGGCTGCTGGGTGGCGAGCAGGTCGATCACGGTCTCCTCGATCTCGAGCTCGAGGGCGTCGACGGCGCGATCACCGGCGATCACGCGGGCGGCGAGCTCGCCGTCGCGACGAAGCAGCGCGTCGAGCGCGCGGCCCAGGGCATCCTGGACCTCGCCCGACATGGTCAGGAGCTTGGCCTTCAGCTCCGACAGCTCGTCGTGGAAGTGGCGGTGGGCCGCCGTGGGGGAGGCGCTCATCCGAACCGTCCTGTAATGTAGGCCTCGGTACGCTCGTCCGCGGGCCTCGTGAAGAGTTGCTTGGTCTGCCCGAATTCGATCAGGCGGCCGAGGTAGAAGAACCCCGTGAAATCCGACGCGCGCGATGCCTGTTGCATGTTGTGCGTCACGATGAGGATCGAGTAGCTCTGCTTCAGCTCGACCAGTAGCTCCTCGATCCGTTGGGTGGCGCCCGGGTCGAGCGCCGAGCACGGCTCGTCGAGCAGGAGCACCTCGGGCTCGTTGGCGAGGGCGCGTGCGATGCACAGCCGTTGCTGCTGGCCGCCCGACAGTCCGGTGCCGGGCGTCTGCAGGCGGTCTTTGACCTCGTCCCACAGGGCTGCCTGTCGCAGCGCCCGCTCCACCCGCTCTGGCATGTCGCGCTCCGGCGCCAGCCCGTTCAGGCGCGGGCCGTAGGCCACGTTGTCGAAGATGGCCTTCGGGAAGGGGTTCGGCTGCTGGAACACCATTCCCACTTCCCGGCGCAGCGCGACGGGGTCCGTGCCCTTCGAGAACACCGAGACACCCTCGAGCAGGATGTCGCCCGTATGACGGGTGCGCGGGATCAGCTCGTTCAACCGGTTCACCGAGCGCAGGAACGTGCTCTTGCCGCAGCCCGACGGCCCGATCAGGGCGGTGACGGCGCGCCGGGGAATCGCGACGGTGACGTCGAACAGCGCCTGGGTCGCGCCGTACCAGAAGCTGTACGCCCGCACGTCCAGAATAGGAGTCGGACGGTCGGAAAGGCGGACGGGCGGACGGGATTGCATCCCGCCCATCGGTCCGACAGTCCGACTGTCGGGCAGTCCGACCGTTGTCATCCGAACCTCCCCGTAATGTACGCCTCGGTCTGCTCTTTCGTCGGCTTGGTGAACAGCTCCTCGGTGCGGCCGAGCTCGACCAAGTCACCCAAATAGAAGAAGCCGGTGTAATCGGAGATGCGCGCCGCCTGTTGGAGATTGTGCGTCACGATCACGATCGTGTAGCGGTTCTTGAGCTCGTGGCACAGCTCCTCGATGTGCTGGGTCCCGGCCGGGTCGAGGGATGCCGTCGGCTCATCGAGCAGCAGCACTTCCGGCTCGGGGGCGAGCGCCCGCGCCACGCAAAGGCGCTGCTGCTGGCCGCCCGACAACGCGAGGGCGCTGTGCCGCAGCCGGTCCTTCACCTCGTCCCACAGCGCGGCGCGTCGCAGCGCGCCTTCGACCGCGGCGTCGAGCTCAGCCTTGGGGCGGCCACCGTTCACGCGCAGCCCGGCGGCCACATTGTCGAAGATCGACATGGTCGGGAACGGCGTCGGCCGTTGGAACACCATGCCGATGCGGCGCCGCAACCGGACCGCGTCGACGGCGGGGTCGTAGATGTCCTCGCCGTCGAGCAGCACCCGGCCCGTGATCCAGCCCCCCTCGGAGAGCTCGTGCATGCGGTTCAGACAGCGCAAGAACGTCGTCTTGCCGCATCCCGACGGACCGATCAGCGCGGTCACCGTGTGTGTCGGGAACAGAATCGACACATCCTTGACGACGGCCCGACGACCGTACAGCGCCGTGAGCCGCGCGGTCTCGAGCTGCAGCCGGGCGTCAGCGGGCTGTGCCATGGCGGGACCGCAGGGCCCAGCGGGCGGCGAGGGCGAGGACCAAGACGAGACCCATCAGCACCAACGCCGCGGCCCAGGCGAGGCGGTGCCATTCGTCGAACGGACCGGTCGCGTAGGTGAAGATCTGGAGCGACAGGGTCTGCATCGGCTGCGAAATGGCGGTGGTGAAGTTCAGGTTACCCAGGGCGGTGAACAGCAGAGGCGCCGTCTCCCCGGCGATCCGTGCGATACCGACGAGGCACCCGGTGAGGATCCCCGCCATCGCGGTGCGGGCGATGACCCGTAGCGACGTGCGCCACCGCGGATAGCCCAGCGCCAAAGCGGCTTCGCGCAGCGAGTGGGGGACGAGGCGCACCATTTCCTCGGTCGTGCGGGCGATCATCGGCACCATCAGCGCGGCCAGCGCGACGCTCCCGGCCAGCGCGGAAAAGGTCCCCATGGGCTTCACGAGCCAGGTCCAGGCGAAGATGCCGATCACGATCGACGGCGTGCCGTTCAGCACGTCCGCCACAAACCGCACGGTCCAGCCGAGCCGCCCCACGCCGTACTCGGCGAGATAGAGTCCCGTCCCGATGCCGATCGGCAGACCGATCAACGCGGCCAATCCCACGATGATCACCGTCCCGACAATTGCGTTCGCCACGCCGCCGCCCGATTGCCCGGCAGGGACGGGGTTCCGGACGAAAAAGCTCCAGTCGAGCGACGACGCGCCCTTCGCGACGAGATGCCCGAGGATCAGGACCAGGGCCAGGACGGCCACGAACGACAGCACGGCCACGAGCGCGGTCATGGTGCCGCTGACCAAGCGGCGCCGCAGCCGACGCGCGCTCACAGCGCCCGGCTCCCCACCGCCGTGCCGCGGGCGACGCGCCAGATCAAGAGGCGCGCCAGGGCGTTCACGGCGACGGTGACCACGAACAGGATGAGGCCGACTTCGAACAGGGCCGAGAGATAGAGACTGGTAGTGGCTTCGCTGAACTCGTTGGCGATCGCCGCGGCCATGGTGTAGGCGGGCTGCAGCACCGACAGGCCGATGTCGTGCCGGTTCCCGATCAGCATCGTCACCGCCATCGTCTCGCCCAGCGCGCGGCCCAGGCCGAGGATCGCGGCGCCGATCAGCCCGGCGCGTCCGTAGGGGACCACCGCGGTCCAGACGGCCTCCCACCGGGTCGCACCCATCCCCAACGCCGCCTCGCGCTGGCTGACGGGGACCGCCAGCAGCACCTCCCGGGAGACCGCGGCGATATAGGGCACGATCATGATCGCCAGGATCACGCCGCCGGCGAGCAGGGAGTTGCCGTAAAAGACGCCGCTCAGGAACGGGGTCCAGCCGAGCGCGGCCCGCAGCGGCGGGACGATATAGCTCCGCAAAAACGGGATCAGCACGAAGATCCCCCACAGGCCGTACACGACGCTCGGGATCGCCGCCAGGAGCTCGACCAGGAACGCCACCGGCTGTCGCAGCCACTTGGGGGCGAACTCGGTGAGATAAATCGCGACGCCGAGCGCCAGGGGCACGGCCAAGAGCAGCGCCAGGAAAGACGAGGCGAGCGTGCCGAAGATCATCGGCGCCGCGCCGAACACGCCCGCCACGGGATCCCATACCGACGTCCAGACGAAGTGGAGGCCGAAGCGTCGGATCGCCGGCCAGGCGTTCATCACCAGCTCGCTCACGAGTGCGAGGAGCAGCAACGGGAGGGTGAGTGCCAAGGCCGTGAGCGCAGCGCGATACAGGCGGTCGCCCACGTTCGCGCCTCGCAGGACCCGCCAGCGGGGCTCAGGCGCCGCTGTCGGCTCCATCGGGAGTGTCGTCATCGCGGGGAACGTATCCGGGTTGTGTCACGAGACTGTAACGGCGGGAGAAAAGAAACACCCCCCGCCGGCGCATACCGCCGTACGGGGGGGAGCGGCAGTCGGATGGAGGGTTACCGAGCTGCCGTCGTCCAGACCGGCTTGCCGCCGGCCGAAATTGTCTTGAGCCGTGCCTCGATCCACGGCCGGAGCTGCTTGGGCAGCGGGGCGTAGCCGAGCGGCTCGGCCTTGGTCTGGGCCCCGGTCTCGGCCCACCAGACGAACTTCACGAGCGCGCCGGCTTTCGCGGCGTCGTCGTAATCCTTGTGCAGCAAGAACCACGTGAAGCTCGCGATCGGATAGGCCTTCTCCCCGTCCGGGTTCGTGATGGACACGCGGAAGTCGGTGTTTGGGCCCATCGCCTGCATCGCCCCGGCCGCCGCGGCGGTGATGCTCTCGAGTGCGGGCGTGATGAACTTGCCGGCTTTGTTCCGGACACTGCCGGCCGGCAGCTTGTTGGCCATCGCGTAGCCGAGCTCGACGTAGCCGATCGCGCCCGGCGTCTGCTTCACCGTGGCGGTGACGCCCTCGTTGCCCTTGCCCCCCAGCCCGACCGGCCAGTTGACCGAGGTGCCGCGCCCGACCTTCTGCTCCCATTCCTGGCTCACCTTGGACAGGTAGTCGGTCCAAATGAAGGACGTGCCCGACCCGTCGGAGCGGTGCACCACGACGACGTCGGCGGCCGGGAGCTTGACGCCGGGGTTCACGGCCGCGATCCGCGGGTCGCTCCACTTGGTGATCTTGCCCAGGAAGATGTCGGCGAGCACATCGGGGGTGAACCGCAGCGTCTCCTTCACGTCCGGGAGGTTGTACGTGGGCACGTCCCCGCCGAGGACGGTCGGGATGTGCAGCACATTGCCATTGATCGCCGCGATGGCGGAATCCTTCATCGGGGCATCGGTCGCGCCGAAATCGACGGTGCCGTCGGAGAACTGGCGAATGCCGCCGCCCGAGCCGATCGATTGGTAGTTCAGCTGGACGTCGGGATGCGTCTGGTTGTAGCTCAACATCCAATCCTGATAGATGATGTTCGGGAACGTGGCGCCCGCGCCGTTCAGCTTCACCTGTGCCGCGGCAGGGGCGGCAAAGGCGGCAAAGGCGGCGAGTACGAGCCAGCGTGTTTGCGTCATATGGGGATCTCGTCCGGGTTAGAACGTGAACTGGGTCTGGAACAGGGCTTGGGACCGCGTCGCGTCGTTGGCGGTGTTCAGGGGGTCCGTCTGATAGTTCACGTAGTCCCAGTCACCGAGCAGGCGCCAGTTCGGCGACAACTGATAGGATACG
>Ga0209472_1000008_pt1 | contig 114947 bp, 115 predicted proteins | sample GraSoiAngelo_130_FD_185887 | JGI IMG/M metagenome (GOLD analysis project Ga0209472, IMG submission 185887) | Grasslands soil microbial communities from the Angelo Coastal Reserve, California, USA - 14_0929_02_20cm (SPAdes) (version 2) | ecosystem: Environmental > Terrestrial > Soil >... | reverse complement strand
CGTGGGGACCGGTAACCTGGGTGCTGCTCTCGGAGATGTTTCCGAACGCGATCAAGAACCGTGCCCTTGCCATCGCGGTCGCCGCCCAATGGATCGCCAACCTGTTCGTTTCCTGGTCCTTCAAGGTGCTCGACGGAAATTCGGTCCTCAACGACTTGTTCAATCACGGTTTCGCCTACTGGATATACGGGGTCATGAGCGTGCTCGCTGCGACCTTCGTTTACCTGTACGTCCCGGAGACGAAACGCCACACCCTGGAGGGCATCCAGAGCCTGTGGTCGCGTAGCGGCTCCACCGCGTGAGAGTCGCTAGCCGCACCGACGGGGACTCTTCCTGCGCTGCGGCACGCGCTGCCGCGAGCCGCCCGCGTTTGACAGGGCGCCTCCGAGCGGATACTTGTTCGTTCCGGGGGGGAACAGTCTCGGCATGCCCGTGAACCACAGCCGCTCCCGTGACGGGAGCCGAAGGGTGCCGTGCAGCAGACCGCTGCGGCGCGCCCACGCCCTGCTCGGCGCGCCGGCGCTCCTGTTGCTGACCCTGCCGGGAGCCTGGCCGGCGGCCACCGGCGCCACTGCGACACGCCTGTCGGAGCTCCCCGCCGCGTGGGTGGACGACGGCGGCCAGCCCTTCGATCTGCGCACCCTCGAGGGTCATGCGGTCGTGCTCACCATGGCGTACGCCACGTGCCACCGTGTATGCCCGATGACCCTACGGCGCCTGCAACAGGTGCAAAGCGAGTACGACCGCCGTGGCACCCGCGCCGAATTCGTGGTCATCGGCTACGACCCCGACAACGACGATGCCGCGGCCTGGCGCCAGTATCGCCGCAGCCGCCACCTCACCCGCAGCAACTGGCACTTCCTGATCGGAGCGCGCGAGGCCGTCGAGCAGACCGCGCGGCGGCTGGGTTTCGAGTTCTGGAGGTACGACCAGCACGTGGTGCACGACTCGCGCGTCCTGTATTTCGACGAGCGCGGTACGTTGGTCGCGACCGGCGAGACGACGGAGCTGGAAAGCACAAAGAGGTAGCAGGTCCATGGATACCACAACGCACTCGCGCGCAAGTCGGGGCCGATCGTGGCTCGGCGCTCTGCTGATGGCGAGCCTCGGACATTCGCCCATCGCCCACGCGGCAGTGGCCGAGTCCGACCGCATCGCAGCGCTCGAGCAGAAGCTCGACCAGAGCCTGCAGCTGATCCGCCAGCTGTCGGCGCGCGTTCAGGCGCTGGAAGCCCAGCCGCAGACCGCGCAGAGCCCGGGCGCCGCCGGCGTCAGACGCGTCGCCGCCGCGGCGGTCGCGCCGCCCGCGGGTATAGCGCCGGCCCCCGCGGGGAGTGCCGCCCCGCCGCCAACGCTCGCCGACACGGCCCAGCGCCTCGCGCAGGTCGAACAGACGGTGAATCAGATGGCCGCGAGCGCGGGACAGCACGCGGAAGACACCACCGGAATGCCGATGCACGGCTTCGCCGACGTCGGGGTCGGCAATCACAACGCGCAATTCCCCCAGTACCAGGGCGCCGACATCGCCGAGTTGGATTTCTTCCTCACGCCTCGGCTCGGCAGCCGCACGCGCGCCCTGTTCGAGCTGAACTTCGAGGTGGGCGAGGACGGCTCCGTCGGCGTCGATCTCGAGCGCGCGCAGATCGGCTATCAGTTCTCGGATTCGGCCACCGTCTGGCTCGGGCGGTTCCATACGCCCTACGGCTACTACAACACCGCCTTCCACCACGGCCAGCAGATCGCGACCTCGCTGCGGCGCCCGCGCTTCCTCGAATTCGAGGATCACGGCGGCATCATGCCGGCGCACACCGTCGGGGGGTGGCTCACGGGCTCGGAGCGACTCGGCGACGAGAAGCTCACCTACGACCTCTTCATCGGCAACAGCCAGCGCCTGACCGACGGCGCTCTCGAAATGAACAACCCGGGCAACATCCGCGGCAGCACGATCATCGGCGGCAACGTCGGGATGCTCCTGAGCGGCGCCCTCGATGGCCTGAAGGTCGGAGTCGATGCCTTCCAGACCCGCATCGAGGATCAGGACCTGACGCCCTCCCCCTTCACGCGAGTGAGGAGTTACGGTGTCTACGCCGCTTACGACACCGACACCTGGGAAGACATCGGCGAATTCCACGTCTTCGACAACCACGACCTGACCGGCGGCACGGGATCGCATCACAGCGATGCCGGTTTCCTGCAGATCGGCTATCGCGCCGGCCGCTACACCCCCTACGCGCGTTACGAGCGCGGCTCCTTCCAGCAGTCCGACCGCTACTTCGCCGCCTTGCGCCATGGCGAGTCGTACTATCGCAACGCTCTGGGAGTGCGCTACGACGTCGATCTCGTGTCCTCGGTCAAGCTGGAGCTCGCCCAGACCCATTTCACCGATCGGGTCGTCGGCAGCTACGACGAAGCGCTCCTGCAGTACGCCATTCGCTTCTGACCGCCCGCTACCGGAGACGCGAGATGTTCACAGCCTCAGCGAAGCTCCTCGTGGCGGCGCTGCTCACCGCCGGGTGCGCGCTGGCGCGCGCCGCCGACCTGTACGTGATCTGCAACGCGCACGTGTCCTTGAGCCCCGCCGACGTACGCGACCTGTTCCTCGGTGAAAAGCAGTTCGCCGGAGCGGTCAAGCTCGTCCCGGTCGACAACGGCGCGGCGCAGACGATGTTCCTCGGCAAGGTGCTACAGATGAACCTCGCCAAGTATTCGACCACCTGGACGAAGAAGGCCTTCCGCGACGGGCTGAATCCGCCGCTGGTCGCGGGCAGCGATGCCGAGGCGGTCGCCATGGTCAAGCGCACTCCCGGCGCCTGCAGCTACGTGACGACGCTGGCAGGAGTAGACGTGGTCGTGGTCTCGAAGCAGTAAAATGGCCCCATGGCTCAACACATCGGCATCGTCGCCTGTTCGGCGGAAGGCGCGGCGCTCTGCTATCGCACGGTGTGCCTGGAGGGCGCGCAGTTCCTCGGCGCGCTCGAGCACCCCGAGGTCTCGATGCACACGCACTCCTTCGCCGCGTACATGCGCTGCATCGACAGCGCGGACTGGCCGGGGGTTGGGGAGCTGATGCTGGCCTCGGCCCACAAGCTCGCGCGGGCGGGCGCCGATTTCCTCATCTGTCCCGACAACACGATCCATCAGGCGCTGCCGTGGGTCGTGAGGCGCTCGCCGCTCCCGTGGCTGCACATCGCCGAGGAAGTCGCCGCGCAGGCCGCCGCGCGCGGCTTCCACCGGCTCGGCATCATCGGCACGCGCTATCTCGTCGACAGCGAGGTGTATCCCGAGAAGCTCACCGCGCGCAGCATCGGCTATCTGCGGCCCAACACCGCCGAGCGCGCCGAGGTCAATCGCATCATCTTCGAGGAGCTGGTCGCCGGGGTCTTCAGGCCCGAGGCGATGGCCTCCATCCAGCGCGTCATGGCCCGGATGAAGGACGAGGGTTGCGACGCCGTGGTGCTCGGGTGCACCGAGATCCCCCTCATCATGAACGACGCGAACTCGCCGCTGCCGACGCTCGACTCGACACGACTTCTGGCGCGCGCGGCGCTGCGCCGCGCGGCGCAACGGCCCGCGGCCCGCTGAGCGCGCGGGCAACTTACTTGCCGCTCTCGAACTTGAAGGACACCTTGACCTTGGTGCGGTACGCCTTGATCTTGCCGTTCTGCACCTGCACGTCCTGCTGCACCACCTCGGCGATGCGCAGATCCCGGAGGCTCTTCGCGGCCTGACTCACGGCCGCGGCTGCGGCCTTCTCCCAGGATTCCGTGCTGGTCCCGACCAGCTCGATGATCTTGTAGACGCTCTCGGCCATTGCCTTCTCACCTTTCCGCCCCCGCCGCCCGAGGGCCGCTTGTTGTTAGTCGGCTGTCTGTCGCGAAGCGCATTCCGGCGTCGCAGTGCGCTCGCGCCTCCACGTGCAGGGCATGATGCTGCCGGCCAGCGCCTATTGCAAACGCGCGGGCGTCGCCGGCCTGTGATTCAGACCTTGGCGCGCGGGCGTGGGCCGCCGGGGGCGCGGGCTTCGCCGCCGGCCGGCTGGCGCCACACGGGGCGGCGCACGAGCGTGCTCTTGCCGAACAGCGACTCGATGAGATCGACTGCGAGCACGGCGGTCTTGTTGTGCACGTCGAACGCGGGATTGAGCTCGACGACATCGAGCGACCCCAGCCGCCGCGTGTCGGCGATCATCTCCATGCACAGCTGCGCTTCCCGGTAGGTCGGACCTCCCGGTACCCGGGTTCCGACTCCGGGCGCGATCTCGGGATCGAGGAAGTCGACGTCGAAGCTCACGTGCAGATGCGTGCCGCTGTCGAGCCCGGCGAGCGCCTGCTCCATGGTCTGACGCATGCCCATCTCGTCGACATAGCGCATGTCGAACACCTCGAGCCCCTGCTCGTGGAGGAAGCGCTTCTCGCCGGCATCGACGCTGCGCACGCCGAGCTCGCGGACCCACGAGGGTTCGAGCGCCGGCGTGGCACCGCAGAGCCCGGTGAGCGCGGCCGGCCCGAAGCCGCACAGGCAGGCGAGCGGCATGCCATGGACATTGCCGCTCGGGGAGAGCTCGCTCGTGTTGAAATCGGCATGCGCGTCGAGCCACAGCACCCGCAGCTTCCGGCCCTGCTCGCGGCAATACCGCGCGACCGCGCCGATCGAGCCGACACTGAGCGAATGATCGCCGCCGAGGAGCACCGGCAGCCGCTGCTGCTCGAGCTGCGCGTACACCGCCTCGTGCACCAGCTGGTTCCAGCGCACCACCTCCGGCAGATGCCGGTAGCCGTCTTCGGGCGGCTGCCAGGGATTGCCGGGTCCGTTGAGATTGCCGAGGTCGAGCACTTCGAGCTCCCGGTCGCGCAGCGCCCGGGCCAGTCCCGCCACCCGCAGGGCTTCAGGGCCCATCGACGCGCCGCGATCCGCCGCGCCGACATCCGTCGGCGCGCCGATGAGGGTCGCCACGCGCGTGCTGCTCACGCCGCCACTCCGCGCTCGGCGGCGAGCGGCTCCGGCTCGCCCGCGAGGACGCCGAAGAGATCCTTCGGGTCCTCCAGGTCCGGCAGCAGATCGATCTGCTGCTCCCCGCCGCGCTCCTCATGGTGGATGCGCAGCAGGTAGCGCAGCGCCGAGAAGTCCTCCAGCGCGAATCCCACCGAGTCGAAGATCGTCACCTCGCGTTTCCCCGCGCGCCCGGGCGCGCGGCCCGCGAGGACCTGCGCGAGCTCGATGACGGGGAAGTCGGCGGGCATCTGCTGGATCTCGCCCTCGATGCGCGTCTGCGGCTCGTACTCCACCACCACCCGCACGTCCGCACGCGACAGGATGTCGGGATGGAGCTCGGTCTTGCCAGGACAATCGCCGCCCACGGCGTTCACGTGCACGCCGCCGGTGATCATCTCCGGCGTGAGGATCGTGGCATTGCGCTTGTCGGCCGTCACCGTCGTGATGATGTCGGCGCCCTGCACGGCCGCCGCGCTCGAGGCGCAGCGCACCACCTCGAGATCCGAGAGGGCGAGCCGCGCGAGATTCCGCTCGAGCTTGTCGGTGGCCCCGGCGTCGGTGTCGTAGAGGCGCAGCCCGCGGATGCCGAGCAGAGAATGGAACGCGATGGCCTGGAATTCGCTCTGCGCGCCGTTGCCGATGAGCGCCATGACGCGGCTGTCGGCGCGCGCCATGCGCCGCGCGGCGAGCGCCGAGGTGGCGGCGGTGCGCAGCGCCGTCGTGAGCGTCAGCTCCGAGAGCAGCAGCGGGTAGCCGGTGTGGACGTCGGCGAGCACGCCGAAGGCCGTCACCGTCAGCAGTCCCACCGCCGTGTTCTTCGGGTGGCCGTTCACGTACTTGAAGGCGTAGAGCCGCCCGTCGGATGCCGGCATGAGCTCGATCACCCCGGCAGGCGAGTGCGTCGCGTGGCGCGCGGACTTGTCGAACTCGCTCCAGCGCAGAAAATCCGCCTCGATCTCGGAGGTGAGCTCCTCGATGAAGCGAGCCGCTCCGCGGCGCACGACGAGCTGCCGAATGCGCTCGATACCGATGTAGTCGACCATGGTCTTGTCTCCAGCCGGAGCGCCGGGGCTCGCTGGTCCCCCGGGCGCCTCACCATGGTCGGACGGCCCACAACCAAAATAAAGCCAAAAACCTGTTCATAAGTTGCATAGTATTGATCATAATGTCAGAACAAATTGACGTTTTGATAAGTACCTCACCCGAGGAGGTGAGTCCATGGACGACACCGATCGCCAGCTGATCGGGCTGCTGCGCAACGACGCCCGCGCCTCGGTGGCCTCGCTCGCCAAGGCCCTGCGGGTCGCGCGCGGCACGGTCCAGAACCGCATGGCGCGCCTCGCCGCCAACGGCACGATCCTCGGCTACACGGTGCGGCTGAAGCCCGACGTCGAGGAGCCGCGCATGCGCGCGTTCATGACGGTCGCCGTCGAAGGCAATCAGGTGGACGCGGTGATCAAGGCGCTGCGCGGCGATCCGTCGGTCGCGGCGCTCTACAGCACCAACGGCCGCTGGGACATCGTCGCGGAGCTGCGCGCCGATAGCCTCGAGGCCTTCGACCGCGCGCTCGCGCGCATCCGCCTGATCGAGGGGATTTCACAAACCGAAACCAGCCTGCTGCTGTCGTCGTTCAAGTTCTGATAGCCTGCCGGGCTTTAGGGAGCTGCGGAGGCTGCATGCCGTTTGTCAGGCTCGCCGAGCGTCGTTACGCGCGTCACGCGAGCCGCCAGCTGCTCGATCTTTTCTGGCTCGAGCAACGCGAGCACCCTGAGCTGAACGGTCGGTCGCTGTACCAGGCCGTGGTGGCGCGGCGTCTCGGACCGGAAGCCGCGCGCGCGCCCGAGGTGATCCGGCGCGCGGAGGAGAGCTTCACCGATTGGCCGGTGGAGCGGGAGCTCCGATTCCGTCACGTGGTCCATTACCAGATCTTCGACGAGTACACCCGTCGGGCCACCGCCCGCCAGGGCACCCGGACCAACATCGGCGCGATGGTGGCGCGCATCATTCCCGAGGAGCTCTGAGGCTCCTCCCCCCGTCCACCGGCGGCAAGCGGCCCCTCAAGCGAGCCTCTCGATGATGGTCACGTTCGCCTGGCCGCCGCCTTCGCACATGGTCTGCAGGCCGTAGCGAGCTCCGCGCCGCTCGAGCTCGTGCAGAAGCGAGGTCATGAGCCGCGCGCCCGTCGCTCCGATCGGGTGACCGAGGGCGATTGCGCCGCCGTTGACGTTGACCCGCCCGAGATCGGCGTCGAGCTCGCGCTGCCAGGCGAGCACCACCGAGGCAAAGGCTTCGTTGATCTCGACGAGATCGATGTCGCCGAGCTTCAGTCCGCTCCTCGCCAGTGCTTGCCTCGTGGCGGGAATCGGCGCGGTCAGCATCCAGATGGGATCCGCGCCCCTCACCGAGAGGTGGTGAATGCGCGCCCGGGGCCTGAGCTCGAAGCGCTCTACCGCGCTTTCAGAGGCGATCAGGAGAGCGGCCGCCGCATCGGCGATCTGGCTGGAGACGGCCGCCGTGATGCGGCCGCCGGGCGTGAGCGGCTCGAGCGTCGCCATCTTCTCGAGCGTCGTGCCGAGGCGCGGCGTCTCGTCCTGCTCGAGGCCGCCGATGGCTGCGATCTCGCGCCTGAAGAAGCCGCCTCCGATGGCCTGCAGCGCGCGGCGGTTGCTCTCCAGCGCGTACTCCTCCATCTCCCGGCGGCTGATGTTCCATTTCGCGGCGATCACTTCCGCGGCGCGGAACTGCGACACCTCCTCGGTGCCGTAGCGCTCGCGCCAGCCGCGGGAGCCGCTGAAGGGGTCCGGGTGGCCGAATGAGCGCCCGGCCGTCATCGCCGCCCCGAGGGGAATCTGGTTCATGGTCTGCACGCCGCCGGCGATCACGAGGTCCTGAGTCCCGCTCATGACGGCCTGCGCCGCAAAGTGCACGGCCTGCTGCGACGAGCCGCATTGCCGGTCCACGGTGACGCCTGGAACCTCCTCGGGCAGGCCCGCCGCGAGCCAGCAGCTGCGCGCCACGTCGCCGGCCATGGGACCGATCTGATCGATGCAGCCGAAGATGACGTCGTCAACCCGAGCCGGATCGACCCCCGTGCGCTCGATGAGCGCGCGCAGGACGTGTGCGCCGAGGTCCGCCGCGTGCACTCCCGCGAGGCTCCCCTTCTTTCTGCCGGTCGGCGTGCGCACCGCGCCGATGATGTAGGCCTCCGGGCTCATGGCACGGGCTCGAGCATCGCCAGCCAGTCCCGATCGCGGGGACCGAAGGCGACGAAGGAGGGGTTCAGCAGCGCCTCGCGCGTGTTGTACTCGAGGGGCGCGCCGTCCAGGCGGCAGACGGTACCGCCGGCGGCCGTGACGACCGCATGCGCGGCCGCAGTGTCCCACTCGCTGGTCGGGGAGAGACGCGGGTAGACGTCCGCCCCACCCTCGGCGATGAGGCAGAACTTCAACGCGCTGCCGAGGGGGAGCAGCTCGTGCGGACCGACGCGTGCGAGGAACGCATCGAGCGAGTCCCCGCGGTGCGAGCGGCTGCCTGCCACGCGCAGCGGCGCGCCGGTCCGCTCGGCCACATGAATCGGCTCAGGTTCGGCGCCGCCCCTCTGCCGCCACGCGCCCGTGCCCGGGAGCCCCCGGTAGCTCGTGTCGGTCACCGGGACGTGCACCACGCCGAGCGAGGGCGCGTGCCCTTCGACGAGGGCGATGTTCACGGTGAACTCGCCGTTGCGGGAGAGGAACTCCCGCGTGCCGTCGAGCGGATCCACCAGCCAGTAGCGCCGCCAGAGCGAGCGCTGCGCGAAGGGCGTGTGCACCGATTCCTCGGAGAGCACCGGCACGTCGGGCGCGAGCTCGCGCAGCGCGTCGACGATCAGCCGGTGCGCGCGTACATCCGCTGCGGTGAGCGGCGAGGCATCGGCTTTTGCCGTCGCGGCGAGCTCGCCGCCCGCATACACCTCGAGAATCTCGCCGCTCGCGCGCCGGGCGATCCCGGCCACGCGGGCGAGCAGCTGCGGCGAGGCGGCGATCACGCGCGTCCCGTCACTTTGAGGGCCTCGAGGTGCGCAACGATGCGCTCGGCGGCCGCGTCCGGATCGAGCCGCATCGTCTCGATGTGGATCTCCGGGCTCTCGGGCGGCTCGTAGGGCGAATCGATGCCGGTGAAGTTCTTGATCTCCCCGCGCCGCGCCTTGCGGTACAGGCCCTTGACGTCGCGCCGCTCGGCCTCTGCGAGCGGCGTGTCGATGAACACCTCGAAGAACTCCCCCGGCGCAAACAGCTCCCGCGCCATGCGCCGCTCGGAGCGGAACGGGGAGATGAAGGACACCAGCACGATCAGGCCCGCATCCAACATCAGCTTCGATACTTCCGCGACGCGGCGGATGTTCTCGACGCGGTCCTGCGCGGTGAAGCCCAGGTCCTTGTTGAGGCCGTGGCGGACGTTGTCGCCGTCGAGCAGGTAGGTGTGCCGGCCGGAGGCGGTGAGGCGCTTCTCGACCCGATTGGCGATGGTGGACTTGCCGGCGCCCGAGAGTCCCGTGAGCCACAGCACGCAGGCTCTCTGTCCCTTCTGCCGCGAGCGTGTCTGCTTGTCGACGTCCACCGCCTGCCAGTGCACGTTCTGCGAGCGGCGCAGCGCGAAGTTGATCAGCCCGGCGCCGACGGTGTTGTTGGTGAGGCGGTCGATGAGGATGAAGCCGCCGAGCGCGCGATTCTCGCGGTAGGGCTCGAACGGGATCGGCCGGTCGAGCTCGAGCTCGCACACGCCGATGTCGTTGAGCTCGAGCCGCTCGGCGGCGGTGTGCTCGAGCGTGTTGACGTTGATCTTGTGCTTGAGCGGGCTGACGGTCGCCGATACCGTGCGCGCGCCCGCCTTCATCAGGTAGGCGCGCCCCTGGAGCATCGGCTCATCGTGCAGCCAGACGATGGTCGCCTCGAACTGATCGGCCACCTGCGGAGGCGAGTCGGCGGCGGCGATGAGATCGCCGCGCGCGACATCGAGCTCGGCGTCGAGCGTGAGGGTCACCGACTGCCCGGCGGTGGCGGCCTCGAGGTCCCCGCCGGCCGTCACGACGCGCGCCACGCGGGCTTCGCGCCCCGATGGCAGCACGCGGACGCGGTCGCCCGGCCGGACAGTGCCACTCACGATCTGCCCGGCGAAGCCGCGGAAGTCGGCGTTCGGCCGGTTGACCCACTGCACCGGCATCCGCAGCGCCGCCCCGGCATCGTCGGTGCGCGCTGCGACGCGCTCCAGGTGCTCGATGAGGGTCGGCCCCTGGTACCAGGGCATGTTCGGTCCGCGGGAGATGATGTTGTCGCCGTGCACTGCGCTCAGCGGGACAGACGTGACGTCGGCGAGTCCGATGCCCGAGGCGAAGGTGCGGTAGTCGGCGAGGATCGCCTCGTAGGTGGTGCGCGAATAAGCCACCAGATCCATCTTGTTGATCGCCAGCACTACGCGCGATATCCCGAGCAGCTGCACGAGGAAGCTGTGGCGGCGCGTCTGGGTGAGCACTCCCTTGCGCGCATCGACCAGGATCACCGCCAGATCCGCCGTCGAGGCGCCGGTCACCATGTTGCGGGTGTACTGCTCGTGGCCCGGAGTGTCGGCGACGATGAACTTGCGCCGCTCGGTCTCGAAGAAGCGGTAGGCCACGTCGATCGTGATGCCCTGCTCGCGCTCGGCGGCGAGCCCGTCGACCAGCAGCGCGAAGTCGAGCTCCCCGCCGCGCGTGCCGACGCGCTTCGAGTCGAGCTCGAGCGCCGCGAGCTGGTCGTCGAGTATGAGCCTCGCTTCGTACAGCAGCCGCCCGATGAGGGTCGACTTGCCGTCGTCGACCGAGCCGCAGGTGATGAAGCGCAGCAGGCCCTTTTGCTCCTGCGCGCGCAGGTACTCGGCGGGATCGCGGGCGGCGAGCTCGGCGGGGCGCTCCATCAGAAGTAACCCTCCTGCTTCTTCCTCTCCATCGAGGCCGCGGCGTCGTGGTCGATGACGCGGCCGCATCTCTCGGAGCTCCTGCTGAGCAGCGTCTCGCGGATGATGGCGGACAGCGTATCCGCGTCGCTCTCGATTGCGGCGGTGAGCGGGTAGCAGCCGAGCGTGCGAAAGCGCACTCTTCTCGGCGCCGGCCGCTCGCTTGGCTCGAGCGGCATGCGCTCATCGTCCACCACGATGAGCGCCCCGCCGCGCTCGACCACCGGGCGCTCCGCCGCGAAGTACAGCGGCACGATCGGGATCTCCTCCCGCCAGATGTACAGCCACACATCGAGCTCGGTCCAGTTGGACAGCGGAAACACGCGCAGGCTCTCGCCCGGGCGCTTGCGGGTGTTGTAGAGCGCCCAGAGCTCGGGGCGCTGCTGCCGCGGGTCCCAGCGATGCCCGGCGGAGCGGAACGAGAAGATGCGTTCCTTGGCGCGGCTCTTTTCCTCGTCACGGCGCGCGCCGCCGAATGCTGCATCGAAGCCGTACTTGTCGAGCGCTTGGCGTAGCGCCTCGGTCTTCATGACGTCGGTGTACAGCTGGGAGCCGTGGGTGAAGGGGTTTACGCCCGCGCGCAGCCCGTCCGCGTTCACGTGCACCAGCAGCTGCATGCCGAGCTCGCGCGCACGGCGGTCCCGGAACTCGTACATCGCGCGGAACTTCCAGGTGGTGTCCACGTGGAGCAGCGGGAAGGGCGGCACGGCCGGATAGAAGGCCTTCACCGCGAGATGCAGCATCACCGCGCTGTCCTTGCCGGCGGAATAGAGCATCACCGGCCGCTCGCACCCCGCGACTACCTCGCGCAGGATGTGGATGCTCTCGGCCTCGAGCCGCTCGAGATGGCCCAGCGGGGCGACCCGCCCCAAGTCGCGAGCCCCCGGCTCCCCGCCCGCAGCCGCCCGGGCGGCGGCGCCGGACTGATCAGTGGACATGGCCGGCAATCGGGCGGGTCTCCTGCATGGCTTGGCTCCTCACTCCGGGACGGGGTTTATGGTACCGAAGACGGCAGGGCGTGGCCCCCAAACCCCCCGGGCGGCGGCGGCCGCCGCCTCGATACCCCGCTGATGGTCGATACCGGGCATGAAAAGCGCCCCCGACGATGGGACGGGTGAGCGCCAGAATGCGACGAAGCACCTGGAGACGCCCGTCACTCCGTGCTCTACTTTCCGCCGTGCGCAGTTGCTCCCCAGTGCTGCTGGTCGCGTGTCTCCTCGGAATCGCCACCGCTGCGGCGCCGGCGGCCGACACGCCGCCGGACCCCGTGGGCGGCGCACCCTTGCCGCCCACGGCGGCTCCGCCACCCGAGCCGCCGATGATCACGCCCAATCAGGAGGTGCTCAACGAGATCATCGTGGAGACCACCGAGCCCCAATTCGTGGCTCCGACGCGGCGCGATCGCATCGGCAGGATCTGGGCCCCGGTGCTGATCGACGGCAAGGGCCCCTATCGACTGGTGCTCGACACCGGCGCCAATCGCTCGGCGATCACCGCGCACACCGCGCAGCTGATGGGGGTGCTGCCCTCCGGGGACGGCTCTACCGTGGTCACCGGGTTCACCGGCTCCGCCCGCGTGCCCACCATTCACGTCGATCACATGGAGGTGGGCGAGCTGCTGCTGGGTCCGACCGTTCTGCCCATTCTCAGCGATGTATTCGGCGGCGCCCAGGGCGTGCTCGGCATCGAGGGACTGACCGGCATGCGCGTCTATGCCGATTTCGGTCGCGACCGGCTCGTGATCGCGCGTTCGCATGGCGAGCGTGCAGGCCGCGATTTCACCGTGGTGCCGCTGCGTCTCATACGCGGGGGCCTGCTGGTCGCCGACGTGCACGTGGGGTCGGTGCGCGCCAAGGCGATCGTGGACACCGGCGCCCAGGGCACGATCGGCAACCTGATGCTGCGCGATGCGCTCATGCGGCATCCGCCGCGCAACGTGGCGCACGAGGACGTCATCGGCGTGACGCTCGACGTGCAGGGCGGGGACAACATCCCGATGCCCGACATCGACTTCGGCCATCTCACCATCCGCGGCGTGCGCGTCACCTTCGGAGACATGTACCTGTTCCAGCACTGGAAGCTGACCGATGAGCCCACCCTGACGCTCGGCATGGATCTGCTCGGATCGTTCGACGTGCTGATCATCGATTACAGCCGGCACGAGCTGCAGATCCGGCTGCGCGGCGCGCAGATGCCGTACTGATCCTAGGACGCTCCGCGCCCGCGCTGCCCCATTCGCTGAAACCGCCGCCGCTCGTTCCATTGATGGCGCGCGTGCAGCCGCTCGGACTGATTGCTCGGCTCGGGCGGCAGCGCCTGCAGCGCGCGCAACGCCGCGGCATGCGCCATGGCGACCGCCGGATCGGTCTGCAGCAGTGCGCGGTAGTGCTCGAGGAACGGCTGATCGGCCAGCCCGCCACCGCCGGCGAGCAGCTCGCGCGCGTGCGCGCCGATCGCGGCGCTTTCGCTTTCGGGGAGGTCGTCGGCGTAGGCCAGCGCGTGATCGACGTCGGCGATCAGCCGGTAGAGAGGCTGCAGCCAGGCCCACTCGGGGCTGGTGGTGATCTGGCGCAGCCGCTCGAGGGGCGAAGCTGGAGGCGCGAAATGGCGCTCTGCCTCGAGCAGCGCTCCGAGCACGCTCTGCAGGGCGGCACTGCTCTCACGAAGACGGTCCAGCCATGGACGGTCCGACGACATGTCCTGCCTCGCGCTCGGGGGTGCCCAGGGGCACCCCGGTAGCCTAACCGCTGCCCCGCGGTAGCGCCAGGCACCCCGCTCGCACCCCGGAAAATCAGGCATCGCGCGAGTTGCGGGTCAGCGCCGCCAACCAGGACGCCTGATTTTCCGGGGACCCCGCTCGCACCCCGGAAAATCAGGCATCGCGCGAGTTGCGGGTCAGCGCCGCCAACCAGGACGCCTGATTTTCCGGGGACCCCGCTTCGGCGAGCTCGCCGATCCTCCCGAGCGCGACGTCCGCGGCCCGGTGCTGGTCGAGCTCGCGCGGATCGTGCGCATAGTGCCCCTGACGCACGAAGACCGTGGTGAGCCGCTCGCGCCAGATGCGCTTCATGGCGGCGAGGATGCGCAGCTTGTCGTCGATCATGACGTAGTGGTCCGCGGGAAAGCGCCGCTCGATCGCGTCGAGCATGAGCTCCTTGTGCAGGTAGATCAGAACCCGGCCACCCACGGCATCCCAGAGGCCCGCTCGCTGGACCTTGCGCGGCTGAAACACCACGTCGCCGTCGGAGAGGATAATCGTGGTGCCGAGGCGCGCGCAGCGCTCGAGCGCGGCGAGCGCGCCCGGAAAGAGCCGCTCCTCGAACGGGTAGTCGATCAGGAAGAACGACACGCGCAGCAGCAGCGGATCGTCGAGGTTCTCCAGGCGATAGCGCTGGAGGGCGCCGAGATAGTCGGCGTATCCGAGCTCGGCGCGCAGCTCCTCGAAGATCGCCCAGTAGCGGTCGCGGCTGGCGCCGCCGAACTCGCGCTGCAGATAGGCGCTGAGATCGGCCTGCACGGCGTCGTTGTCGAGGAGCGTGTTGTCCACGTCGAACAGGAACGCGATCTTCTTCGATGTCGCCGTCATGCGACCGCCCGGTATCCTCACCCCTTTCGGCAGTGTACGCTCGGGGAACGCAGCCACCCGCGGGACCTGTCAACCCGGCTCAGGCGGGCGCGTTCTGCGAACACGGGACGTCCTGCGCGTGGCGCCGTTGCGCGCGCCGGGCACGGAGGTGCAGGGAGTGAACAGTGAGTCTTTGTTGAGATCTCTCTACGGCCGATCGGCGGTCCGGCCGCTGGCAGTCGGCGGCGTGACGGCACTGCTCGGTACGCTCCTGAGCTGCGGCTACGGCTCCGGCTATAGCATCCAGACCGTCAGCGTCCCGAACTCCATCGCGGTCGCGGATGTCAACGGCGACGGCGTTCCGGACTTGCTGGTCGCCACGACCTCCGATCAGGGTAATCCCACGAACCCGGGCTTCGCGAACGTCATTCTCGACAACAAGACAACCGCCGGCACGTTTCAGAAGGGGGTGCCGTACCCGACGACCGGCACCAATCCCTCGAGCATTGCGGTCGCGGACCTGACGCGCTCCGGATCGCTCGACCTTGTGATCGCGAACTACGCCTCCGGCAGCGTCTCGGTCTTCATGCACGGCTCCACCCCGGGCAGCTACATGCCCGCGGTCACCGTGACGACCGGCGGGCTTCCGAACCAGGTGGTGATCGCCGACGTGAATCTCGATGGACACCCGGACCTGGTCCTCGCCGACGCGAGCGCCAGCGGCAACGCCATCGTCCTGCTCCAGGATCCCGCCAACCCCGGGCAGTTCCTCGCGCCGGCCCTGCTCTCGACCGGCAGCACCAGCGCCCCATCGGTCGCCGTCGCCGACCTGAACGGCGACGGCAAGCCGGACGTCGTGGCCGCGACCTCGGATGCGAGCGGCAACAACGGCGCCGTCTACGTCTTCTACCAGAGCGCTACGAGTCCCGGGACCTTTCTCGCGGCGAGGACTTTTCCCGCCGGCGCGCAGCCGCAGGCGGTCAGGACCGCGGACGTGAACGGTGACGGTCTTCCGGACATCGTGGTGGCGAACTTCGGTCCTGGTGCGGACGGCACCGGATCAGCGGGTGTCTCCGTGCTGCTGCAGGATGCGGCGAATCCCGGGAGCTTCCTCGCACCGGTGACCTACGCCACGCAATCCCGGGCCATAGACGTCGCGGTCGGCGACTTGAACGGCGATGGGAAGCCCGACCTCGTGGTCGCGAATCTCGGGCCCGCGCCGACTGGCAGCGTGTCGGTCCTGCTGCAGGATGCGGCGCAGCCGGGCGTGTTTCTCTCGGCCACGAGCTACGCCGGTTTTGGCCAGCCGCTCTCGGTCACTATTGCCGATTTGAACGGTGACGGACATCCCGACATCGCGGTGGCCGACAGCACCAGCGCCACGATCATGCTGCAGAACGCAACCGCGCCGGGAACGTTTGCGGCCGCCACGCAAGTCGGAAATTAGGAAGTCAGCGTCAGCGTGCGCTGTAGCCGCGCGCATCCAGACAGGCAATCATGGCGCGGCGATAGTCCGCGGCGCTTCCCGATGACTGCCGGGACGTGCGGGTGGGATCGAAGCCCGTCTGGCTCACCGCCCAGCTGTGACACTCGTAGCGGTCCTGCTGGGTCTGCGCATCGCTCTGGCCGTTGCGCGGATAGAGATACACGTCCGCGCCGCTTCCGCCGTCGCCGTACCCGGACGAGGAGTCGCCCGCGTTACTACCGGCCACGGGCGGCGGATCCGTGACGACGTAGCCGTAATCGGCCGGGCTCCACGTGTAATAGAGGTTATTCCAGTAGTAGTACGGGATTCCGCCCCACCAGAACGTCGCGTAGCCGTAGGGAAGCACGGGCAGGAACCACGCAAAGCCCGGGTTGAACCACACGTGCGGCCAGAAGCCCCCGCGCCAGTAGCCGCCGCCCCAGCCACGCCACCCGTTCCAGCCGCCCGAGCCGGGCGCGAAGCGACCCGCACTGTGGTTGGCGCTCATGGTCGGGAAGCCCCCGTGCACGGGAGCGTGCGCGGCGGCGCCGGTGGCGGCAAGCCCAAAATGAGGCGCGGAGTAATGGCCTCCGCTGTAGGCGAAATGCCCGCCCGCGACGCTTGCGTAATGGCCTCCGCCGCCGCTACCCGTCACGTGTCCGCCGCCGAAGAACTGGCCGCCGCCGGAGTGGCCACCCCCGATGTGGCCGCCGCCACCCCCGATGTGGCCGCCGCCATGCCCGCCACCCCCGAAATGGCCGCCCCCTCCGAAGTGACCACCGCCGCCTCCGGAATGGCCGTCCGCAAACGTGGTGACCGGCGAGCCGGCTACGGCCACCCCGAGCAGCAGGGCTGCCCAGATCCGAATCCGTCGCGTGTTCGCCGTATTCACAGCTCATCACCCCGTCGTGCCGCCGCGATCTCGAGGACCCCGGCACTGGAATTAGACGCCCCGCGGGCGCTGGTGTTCAAGGAGACGGACATTAAAACGCAGTAACCAGCCGGGGCGTTGACCGCCCTCGTGCGAACGAGGGGAGCCCGCTGCTTTTCCCCGGAAATTCAGCGATCTGCGCGGGCGGCAGCTTATGTTCCGTTTCAGCGGTGGCGCGCGGCGCCGTTCCCGCGCGCGCCGCGGGCACTCGAAGCTCAGTACACCATGTTCAGGGCGAGGGCGGGCGTCACGCTCGATGTGGTGTTGCGGCCCGCGGCGAAGAGGCGCACCCCGAGCAGCACGCCGATCCGGCTGCTGAAGTTGTATTCGATCGCGGGGGCGAGCTGCAGCGCGTAGAGGGAAGCGGAATCGGCGCTGAATCTGCCGCCGCCGGACCCGCCGGCGGGCGGCGCTACCTCACCGCGCACGAGCGTGTCGCCCTGGTGTTCATACACGACGTCGAGCGCCAGCACCCAGTTGCGCGTGACGCTGTACTCCGCGGCCGCATCCGCGGTGAAGGAATTGCCTGGATAGGCGCGGCCGCTGAATCCGACCGGCGTCCCGTAGACGCTCGCATCGTGCAGGCCGACCGATGAGGACAGCGAGTAAGTGAGATCGAGCCGCACCCGCAGGATCCGCCCGTTGGGCATCCACAGGTAGTCCTGCGAATAGACCGAGAGAGCCGTCGTGTACGCTCCGCCTCCGAAGCCGTCGCTCGCACGGGAAAGGCGCTGGTAGCGTCCGGTGGGCAGCGTCTCGTCGAGCACCACCGCGATCGCCGGAGTGCGGTGACCATCCTCGAAGCGCGTCACGCCGAAACCGGCCTGCAGTGTCAGGTCGCCGACGCCCGGGTGCGAGCTGTTGGCCGCGCCGGCAGGCTCGTTGAAGACGAAGCGCGGAATCATGCCGACGGTCACCCTGTCGGTCACGCCGTACAACATGTAGGTGAGCGAGCCGATGTCGTGCTCGCCCGGGGCGCTCTGCCGCGTCCCGTTGGCGTCGAAGCGGCCGTCGCTCATGACGTCGAAGAGGTACGGCTCGATCAGCATGTGTCCCGAGGGCAAGGTCGCGGCCGACGGCGCGAGCATCGGTCCCGTCCACCAGGCGTCCTCGCGGGACTGATCCCGCGCGTGCACCGCGCCCGCCGCAGCGCCTGCCAACACCGTGAGCGCGCCTGCGAGGCCGTGTGCGATGCGCGCTGCGCGCGCTGTTCCGTATCGTTCTCCCCTCATTTCGCTCCCGCTCCGGTGCGGCCCTGACTCCGTTGAGTTGCTGCGCGCATGATCGGTGCCGCGCGCCTAAGCGCGCATTCCGTTTCCTGCTCTTTCGCGATTCCCTTCCGGACCCGTGCGCGCCGATCCGCGCTGCGTGACACACCTCACAGGCGGGACCGCATTAACTTTCCGTCACGATCGTCAGCCACTCCCCAAGCTGCGACGTTGTTAACGCCCAGAAGCCGGATGTTTCGGGCTCAATACCGACCGCACAGACCAACCGTTTCAGGAGGAGAAGTGCATGTTCAAGTCCATTCGTAGCATTCTGACCGTGGCCGTGGTGACCGTGTCGCTCGGCGCACTGGCCGGTGTGGCCATGGCTGACACCGACACCAAGTGGCAGAAGAATCACCCGCGCCGCGAGCAGGTGAACGAGCGCCTCGCGAACCAGAACAAGCGCATCCGTCAGGAGGTCAAGGAAGGCGACATGACCAAGGCGAAGGCGGCGAGGCTGCACCGCGAGGACCGGTCCATCCGCAAGGAAGAGCGCACCATGGCGCGCACGAACCACGGCCACATCACGAAGGCCGAGCAGAAGGCGCTGAACCAGCAGGAGAATCAGGTCAGCAAGCAGATCGGCAAATAATCTGACCGGACCGTGAGCGGCGGGAGCGCGGTGTGGCGCGCTTCCGTCGTTTTTTCTTCCGCAGCTCACCCCACCGACCCCCGCCACGCCACGCGCTTCAGGCCCTGAGCGAGAACGGCGTGAAGTTCGTGCCGCGATCGTAGTAGTCCTCCTGCTCGGCACGCTTGAGGAACGCGACGATGCGGTAGGTCACCGGTGTCATGACGATCTCCCACGCCGATTTCAGCACGTACTGCGTGACGGTCACGTCGAGCAGCTCGGGTCCGGGCCACTCCCCGGCGAACGCCATCGTGTAAAAGAGCGCGGAATCGACCAGCTCCCCGCAGAGCGTCGAGCCGACGATCCGCGTCCACAGCCAGCGGCCGGACGTCCACAGCTTCATTCTCGCCAGCACGTAGCTGTTGACGAACGAGCCGCACCAGAAGGCCACGATCGAGGCGCAAATGATGCGCGGGGTATTGCCGAAGATCGCCTCGACCGCGGGCTGCTTCCCGCGCCAGAAATCCGCCGGCGGCAGGTGCACGATGACCGCGGACATGAGCGCCGCGAACACCAGCGCCGCGAAGCCGCTCCACACCACGCGGCGGTCGCGCGCGTAGCCGTACACCTCGGTGAGAATGTCCCCGAACAGGTAGGAGATCGGGAAGAACAGCACCCCCGACATGAAGGTCACCGGTCCCCACAGCGGCAGCTGCACGGTCGATACCTTCGCCGGGCCGATCAGATTCGCGCACAGCACCACGCAGACGTACGCCCCGAGAATGAGGTCGTAATAGCGGAAAGTCTTCAGCGGCGCGGAGGGCATCAGGCCGTCAGCACCGTGCCCACGGCCTCGCCGAAGCCGATGCGCGCATAGCCCGGCCGCTCGCACCAGCCGCGCAGGATCACCCGGTCGCCGTCCTCTAGGAAGCTGCGCGTCTCGCCGCCGGCGAGAGCGATCGGTCGCTTGCCCGCGCTCGTCAGCTCGAGGAGCGACCCGGCCTGCTCCGGCAGCGGGCCGGACTGCGTGCCGCTGCCGAGGAGGTCCCCGGGCTTCAGGTTGCAGCCGTTCACCGTGTGATGCGCGAGCATCTGCCCGATGGTCCACCACGAGTCGCGGAAGCTCGCATGCGACAGCCGTTGCGGCGCGAGACCCGCGGCGCGCATGCGTGCGGTGTCGAGCCGCGCCTCGAGCTGAATGTCGATCGCGCCTGACCCGCGCTGCGTCCCGTCGTCGAGATAGGCGAGCGGCGGCGGCTCGCCGGGCGGGCGGCTCCACGGGACGCGAAACGGCGCGAGCGCGTCCAGCGTCACCACCCAGGGCGAGACCGTGGTGGCGAAGCTCTTGGCGAGAAAGGGACCGAGCGGCTGGTACTCCCACGCCTGGATGTCGCGCGCGGACCAGTCGTTGAGCAGGCACAGCCCGAAGAGGTGCGACTCGGCCTCCCGGAGCGGCACGCTGCGGCCGAGCTCGTTGCCGCGCCCGACGAACACCCCGACCTCCAGCTCGTAGTCGAGGCGGCGCGTGGCGGCGAGCTCAGGAAGCGCCGCCCCCGGCGGCAGCACCTGTCCGGCGGGCCGCGCGAAGTCGTAGCCCGACACGCGGATGGAAGAGGCGCGGCCGTGATAAGCGACGGGCAGCCACTTGTAGTTCGGAAACAGCGGATTGTCGGGACGTAACAGCTTCCCGACGGCGGTGGCGTGATGGATCGAGGCATAGAAGTCGGTGTAGTCGCCCACCTGCGCCGCCACGCGGTACTCCGCCGCTTCCCGCGGGATGAGGAGCGGTCGCAGCCGCGGCGCGAGCGTGGACTCGATGCGCAGCGCCGCCGACAGCCCCGCCCGCAGCGCGGCGCTCGCTTCGGGCCCCAGGCCCATGAGCGCATTGAGGAACGGCTGGGCACAGGCGCCGAGCGAGTGCGCCGCGAGCCCGTCGAGCACGCCGAGCTCATGCAGCGCGCCGAGGTCCAGCACGGAGTCGCCGATGGCGACGCCGCCCCGGAACTCCTCGGCGCTGCGCGCGCGGCGGAAGGCGCAGAACGGCAGATTCTGGATCGGGAAGTCGCCGTCGGGTGCGTTGGCGGAGCTGACCCAGCTCTTGCGCTTCGGGTCGTGGCTGGCGTCGATCGTGCGCATGAGGTGCACCGGTCAGAGCGCTCAGCGGCCGCGCCGCCCGCGGGGCGCCGCCGCGTCCGGTGCGAAATTCTTCTTCAGATCCCGCCACACGCGCTGGTAGTCGCTCTGCAGGAGCGGGGTCTCGAGCGCGTAGCGCGTCGGCCGGATCACGGTGCGCGTCTCGAACATGAACGCCATGGTGCCCTCGACGTGCCGAGGTTGCGAGGTGTCGGCGGCGCTCGCCCGCTCGAAGGTCGCTCCGTCCGGCCCGTGCCCGCTCATGCAGTTGTGGAGCGACGCCCCGCCCGGGGCGAAGCCCTCGGCCTTGGCGTCGTAGACCCCCTCGATCAGTCCCATGAACTCGCTCGCGACGTTGCGATGAAACCAGGGGGGACGGAACGTGTCCTGCATGGCGAGCCAGCGGGGCGGAAAGATCACGAAGTCGACCGCATCGACGCCGGGCGTATCGCTGACCGATTGCAGCACGAGAAAGATCGACGGGTCCGGATGGTCGTAGCTCACCGAGCCCATGGTGTTGAAGCGGCGCAGATCGTAGCGATACGGGGCGTGGTTGCCGTGCCAGGCGACGACATCGAGCGGGGAGTGATCGATGCGCGCCGACCACAGGTGTCCGGCGAACTTCGCCACCAGCTCGAACGCGCCCTCGCGGTCCTCGTACCAGGCGACCGGGGTCGCGAAATCGCGCGGATTGGCGAGCCCGTTGGAGCCGATGGGCCCGAGGTCCGGCAGCCGCAACGGGGAGCCGAAATTCTCGCAGACGTAGCCGCGCGCGGCGCCGTCCGGCAGCTCGACGCGGAAGCGCAGGCCGCGCGGGAGCACGGCGACTTCCAGTGGACCCACCTCGATGAGGCCGAGCTCGGTGGCGAGCCGCAGCCCCCCCTGCTGCGGCACGATCAGCAGCTCCCCGTCCGCGTCGTAGAAGAAGCGCTCGCGCATCGAGCGGTTGGCCGCGTACCAGTGAATGCCGCAGCCCGTCTGGGTGTCGGGTGAGCCGTTGCCCCCGAGTGTGGCCAGGGCCTCGATGAAGTCGGTCGGCTCGCGCGGCAGCGGCGGCGGATCCCAGCGCAACTGATTCGGCGAGGGCGCGATCTCGCCGAAGGCGCTCGTGATCCGCCCGTCATCGGTGCGGCGGAAGGCGTCGTGGACCGCCGCGGGCCGGATGCGGTAGAGCCAGCTGCGCCGGTTGGCGCTGCGCGGCGCGGTGAAGGCGGTGCCCGAGAACTGCTCGGCGTACAGTCCGTAGGCGCAGCGCTGCGGGGAGTTGCGCCCCTCGGGCAATGCGCCCGGCAACGCCTCGCTCGCGAAGTGGTTGCCGAAACCGCTCTGATAGCGCGGCGCGGCGCCCGTGGTTGCTGCGGCCTCGGTCATGGGGCTGTCTCCGGTGACTTGCGCCGCATTATAAATGCACGGGCCTCGCGAGCCGCGCCGGACGGCGCGTGCCTCACCGCTCGCGGGCTGGAAAACGGCGTGGAGTCGAGCTGCTAACATGCGCTGCGTGTCGGGACCGAAGCTGTGGCTGATGGCGATGGCGCTCGCGGGCGGGTCACTCCCCTGCGCTGGCGAGCCGCGCGAGGCGGGCTCGAGCGCCGGGCCGCCGACCGCGGTGGCACGCTCGGCGCTCGCGATCCTCGAGGCGGCTGCCGCGCCCGCGGGCGTGACGCTCCGGCTGCGCCGTGCCGCCGATCAGACGCCTCTGGCTGCCACCGGGGTGACGGTGTCCGTCGCCGGCAGGAACGCGCCCGCCACGGCGAGCGCTGACGGCTCGTGGTTCGCCCCGCTCCCGACGGCGGTCGGTGCGGGAGATACACTCGAGGTCGTGGTGGCCCACGACGGCATCCGCGAGCTTCTCAGCGCCCGCTTCGCCGCCCCGGGCGCGAAAGATGCCGGCGGCGGTGCGGCAGCCGCCGACACGTCGGGCGCTGCCCGCTCCCGCGCGAGCCCATCGGGCGCGGCCAAGGCCGCTGGCGTTGCGAGCCTGTGGCGGGATCACAAGCAGATGGCGTGGTGGATCCTCAACATCACCGTGGTGCTGATCGCGACGATCGCGATCTCGCGGCGCATGTCCTGAGGGCGGGACCGGAGCGCCCACCCTCTCCCCGCTCAGCGACCCGCGCACCGCCCGGCGACCCCGCTTACCGCTCAGCGCGCCGTGATGCTCCTGAGATAGCGGTAGAAAAACGTGTTGCCCGTGTCGAAGGACGCCACGCCGACGCGCTCGTCGCGCCCGTGCGCGCGCTCGTCGTCACGGTCGATGGCGATTCCGGAGACTCCGTAGGTCGGCAAGCCAGCGGCGCTGGTGTAGATCCCGTCCGAGGCGCCTGCATGCATGTAGGGTATGACCTTGAGGCCCGGCCACGTCGCGGCGACCGAATCCTCCAGAGGCTTTTTCACCTCGGCGTCCAGCGGCGGCGGCGGGTAGCCGCGCCGATCCGGGGCGCGGTCGGAAATCTCCCCGTTGTCGGCGACGTAGCGGACCGTGATCTGCGCATCATCCAGGACCTCGATCAGCCGCTGGCGGACCTCTTCCAAAGAATGCCCGGGGAGGATCCGGCAGTTCACGTTGGCGGTCGCGCGCTGCGGCAGCGCGTTATTGGCGTGACCCCCCTCGAGCCTCGTGGCGACACAGGTCGTGTGCAGAATGCCCGCGACGGTCGGGATTTGCATGAGCCGCTCGAGGGCCTGGCCGTCGGGCGGGTCCGTGAGAATGCCCCGGTAGTCCGCGGCTTCCTGGCCGGTCGCCTCTGCGGCCATGCGCTCGAAATAGCCGCGCGTGACGTTGTTGAGCTCGAACGGGAAGCGGAACTTCTCGAGAGCCAAGAGCCCCGCGGCGAGCTCGTAGATCGCGTTGTCGGGTCGCGGCTGCGAGCTGTGGCCGCCCCGGTTGGTGACGGTCAGCTGGTAGTCCCCGTACACCTTCTCGGTGGCGCCCAGCTCGAATGCCTTGGGCACGCCGTGCTCGGATCGGACCGAGTGTCCGTCGTGGTTCAGCACGAACTGGGCATCGATGAGCTCCCTGTGATTCCGGATGAGCCAGTCGACGCCGTTGCAGCAGCCGCCCTCCTCGTCCGCCGTGAGCGCAAGAATGATGTCGCGACTCGGGCGAAAACCCTCGTGCTTCATCCGCAGCAGCGTCGTCGCCATGATGGCATCGCCATCCTTCATGTCCTGCGTGCCGCGGCCGTAGAAGTAGCCGTCCTTCTCGATGAGCTTGAAGGGATCGGTGCTCCAGTCCTCGCGCCGCGCCTCGACCACGTCGAGGTGGCCGATGAGCAGCACCGGCCTGTGCTTGGCTGTGCCACGGAGCCGGACCACCAGGTTCTTCTTGCGCTCGTTGAAACCGAGCACCGCGATGTCGGCGGCGGGGAAGCCCGCGTCCCGGAAGCGCTGCGCCATCGCTTCGGCGGCGGTGGTGACGTTGCCGACGGAGTCGGTGGTGTTGATTTCGACCAGCTGCTTCAGGATCTCATGAGCGAGCGCGTTGGCCGCCTGGTCGGTTTCCGCGGCGGCGGCTGCGGCGGCCCGCGGCGCCGGCGCCGCCAGTCCCGCGATCAGGAGCGCCGTGAGCGCTGCGCACCGAGGGGGGCTCATGGGCCCCGCCCGCCCCGCGGGCTCGCGGCGGGCTCCTGCTCCGGCTCGAGCACCATCAGCCGGAAAGTGCCCGGCTGGATCGCCGGCCGCGGATGGGGCTGCTCGGGGCTGGCCGGGGGCGGCGGGCCGAAATCCGCGGTCACGAGGTAGACGCGATGAGTGCGGGTATCGAGCGCCATCGTGCGGGCACCGCGCCGCGTCGGGACCGACTGCACGACTTGAGGAGCGCCGGAGGCGCCGGTGCGCACCACGGTCAGGTTCCCCTCGCCGCACGAGGCGAAGGCGAGGCCGCTGCCGGGATCGTAAGCCGCCGCGTCGACACCCGCGCCGATCGGTGCGCTGCCGAGCGCGCGCCCCGAGGCGGCATCCACGACCGCCATGACCCGGTTGGAGCACACCGGGAAGAGATGCCGCCGGTCGGCATCGAAGGCGAGCCCCGAAGGCTCTTCGCAGCCGGCGATCGGCCAGACCGACAGTACGCTCAACTTGCGCGCATCGAGCACGGCCAGGCTGTTCCTGTCCTCGAGGTTCACGTAGACACGGCCTCTGCCGTCCGGCACGGCGAACTCGGGCTTGGCATCGAGGGCGAGGGTGCCGACGACCTGATCGGTCCCGGCATCGATCGCCGTGACGTTGCGCCCGCGGCCGTTGAAGGTGAAGACGTGCCGGGTGGCGGCGTCGTACACGATGGCGTCGGGGTTCTCCCCGGTGGTCTTGATTTCCTTCAGCCGCGCGAGCGTCTTCAGATCGAATACCACGACCAGCCCCGCGCGCCCGGCGCTGACATAGCCGCGATTGAGCTCGGGGGCGAGCGCGATCCCGTGCACGCCGGGTGTATCGGCGATCCTGCCGGCCACCGCGAGCTTCCCGGTGTCGACGACCAGCACGTGCGTGCCGTGCGCGATGAACAGCCGCTGACCCTCGGGTTCGAGAGTCAGGTAGTCCCAGCCCTCATCGCCCGGAAGCGATACCTGGTGAGCGAGGCGATAACGCGGCGCGGAATCGGCGCCTGCCGCGACGGCCGCCAGGAGCAGCACGCCTGCGAGCGCGACGCCCCCTGCCCACTCGAACCGGAATGCGTGTCTCATGGGATCCCTCGCCTCAATGGATCAGCCGCGCGCATAGATCCAGCAGCGGGCCGGGCAAAACACCGAGCAGCAGCACCGCCGCCGCGTTCAGTCCCAGCGCCAGCCGCACGCCCGCGGCCGGCTGGGCGGCCGGCAACGCCGTCGGCGGCTCGTCGAAGTACATGAGCTTGACCACGCGCAGGTAGTAGTACGCGCCCACTACGGACATGCCGGCCGCGATGACCACCAGCCACAGGTGGTTGGTTTCCCACAGCACCTGGAAGATCCGCAGCTTCGCCCAGAAGCCGACGAACGGCGGCACACCGGCGGTCGAGAACATCAGCATCATCATGGCGAGCGCGAGCAGCGGGTCGCGCTGACGCAGGCCCCTGTAGTCATCGAGCAGGTCGGCCTCGAAACCCTTGGCACTCGAGAGCAGGATCACGCCGAAGGAGCCGAGCGCCACCAGCACGTAGACCAGCGTGTAGTAGAGCGCCGCCGCGTAGCCGTCGGGCGTCCCGGCCACGAAGCCGAGCACGATGAAGCCCACGTTGGCGATGGTCGAGTAGGCGAGCATGCGCTTCAGGTTGCTCTGCACGATCGCGACCACGTTGCCGACCACGAGGGTGAGCACCGCGAGCGGTGCGAGCATCTGCACCCACTCGCTCGCGGTGCCGGCGAGGCCCTGCGCGAGCAGCCGCAGAGCGAGCGCGAAGTAGGCGATCTTCGGCGCGGTGCCGATGAAGAGCGTCACGCTGGTCGGGGCTCCCTCGTACACGTCCGGAAGCCACATGTGAAAGGGCACGGCGCCTAGCTTGAAGGCCACGGCCACCACGATGAAGGTGAGCCCCAGGATCACGCCCGCGGTGTTCGGCGCCCTGAGCCGCGCGGCGATCTCCGCGAGATCGAGCGTGCCGGTGAGCCCGTAGATCAGCGACATGCCGTACAGCAGCGCCCCGGAGGCGATGGCGCCGAGCACGAAATACTTCATGGCCGACTCGGCGCAGACGCCCGAGTCGCGGTCGAAGGCCACCATCGCGTACACCGACAGCGCGAGCAGCTCCACCCCGAGGTAGACGGTCACGAGGCTTCCGGCGGACACCAGCACGAAGATGCCGAGGAGCGCCGTGAGCGCGAGCACGTAGTACTCGCCGCGCAGGATGCTGCGGTTCTCGAGATACGTGCGCGAATACAGGAGCGCCACCGCGACCAGGAGGAACCCGGCGAGCTTCAGCACGAAACCGAGCTCATCGGCCACGTACATGCCCGCGAACAGCGGGGCGCGCTCCGTGACGTGGCCGTAGCGCACCGTGAGCGCGGCCCCCACCGCGAGAGCGAGCAGCGTCAGCGTCGGGGTGACCCGGCGAGCGCGTTCGCCCGCGAACACGTCGACGAGCAGGATGAGGCAGATCGCCGCCGTGAGAGAGATCTCCGGCACGGCGGCCGCGACGCTCGACCAGGTGAGGACTATGTCGTGCACGGCGCTTGAGGTCAGATCTTGGTGGCGATCGCCTGCGCGACCAGGTGATGGATGGTCGGCTGCATGACCTTCAGCAGCGGCGCGGGCCACACCCCGACGACCAGTACCGCGAGCGCGAGCGCCGACAGCACCACGAATTCGCGACCGTTCAGGTCCTCGAGCGCCGCGACGCGCGGGCTCGTCACGGGTCCGAATATCACGCGCTTCACCAGCCACAGCGTGTAGGCGGCGCCCAGCACCAGCGTCACGGCCGCGAGCGCCGAGTACCAGAAGCTCGCATTGAAGCTGGCGAGGATCACCAGGAACTCACCGACGAAGCCCGAGGTCCCCGGGAGCCCCGTGTTGGCGAGCGCGAACAGCACCATGAAGGAGGCGAACACCGGCATGGTGTTGACCACGCCGCCGTAGTCGGCGATCTGCCGGCTGTGAATGCGGTCGTACAGCACGCCGACGCACAGGAACAGCGCTGCGGAGACGAGACCGTGCGAGATCATCTGCACCATCGCCCCATCGAGGCCCAGGCCGGCGCCGCGCAGACTATGGGTGTTGCGCACGATCTCGTAGACGACGAAGGCACCGAGTGTGACGAAGCCCATGTGCGCGATCGAGGAGTAGGCGATCAGCTTCTTCATGTCCTGCTGCACCAGCGCGACGAAGCCGATGTAGATCACGGCGATCAGCGACAGCGCGATCACCAGCAGGTCGAGCTCGCGGCTCGCGTCGGGCGTGATGGGGAGGCTGAAGCGCAGGAAGCCATAGCCGCCCATTTTCAGCATGATGGCCGCCAGGATCACGGAGCCCCCGGTGGGCGCCTCGACGTGCGCGTCCGGCAGCCAGGTGTGCACCGGGAACATCGGCACCTTCACCGCAAAGGCGAGCAGCAGCGCGAGGAAGATCCAGCGCTGCTCGACGAGGGAGAGCGGCAGCGTCTGGAGGCTCGCGATCGAGTAGCTGCCACCCTTCACGTACATGTAGATGAGCGCCGCCAGCATGAACACCGAGCCGAGAAAGGTGTAGAGGAAGAACTTGATGGTCGCGTAGACACGCCGCGGTCCGCCCCAGATGCCGATGATGAGGAACATCGGGATCAGCATCGCCTCCCAGAAGAAGTAGAAGAGCAGCGCGTCGGTGGCCGAGAAAACTCCGATCATCAGGCCTTCCATGATGAGGAAGGCGGCGTAGTACTCGGCCGGCCGCGTCTCGATCACGGTCCAGCCGGCGATCACCACCGGCACTGTCATGAAGGCGGTGAGCACGATGAGCGGCAGTGAGATGCCGTCGACCCCGAGCGCGTACCAGGCGTCGAAGCGCGGGATCCACGGCAGCCGCTCGGTGAGCTGCGGCAGCGCGCTCCCGGCGTCGAAGGCGGCCCACAGCGGCACGGTGAGCACGAGTGTGGCGAGCGAAGCGAGCAACGCCAGCCACCGTCCGGCGAGGATGTTCCGATCCCCGAGCAGCAGGACTCCCAAGCCCGCGCCGACCGGCAGCCAGATGAGCATCGACAGGAGGCCGTGCATCGTGGCGACCGCTCTCAGAACCGCGCGTGCGCCAGGAACCAACCGAGCAGCAGCGCGAGGCCGATCATCATCCAGAAGGCGTAGCTGTAGAGATAGCCGCTCTGCACCCGCCGCATGACGCTCCCCAGCCAGCCCACGGTCGCCGCGCTGCCGTTGACCATAGCGCCGTCGATCAACGCCTCGTCGCCCCCCTTCCACAGTCCGACGCCGATGAGACGCGCGAGCGCTGCGAGAATGCGCTCGTTGAACCAGTCGAAGTAGTACTTCTCGGTCAGCACCCGGTACAGCCAGCGCGCCTTGCGCGCCGCGAGATCGGCCCACGCGGGGCGGCGCAGGAAAAACGCCCAGGCGGCGACGGCGCCCGCGGCCGCGAGCCACAAGGGCGGCGCCAGGAGCCCCTGCAGCGCGAACAGCACCGGGCCGCCGAATTCCCCGCCGATCGCGCCCAAGACGTCATTGCGGTCGAGCACCAGAATCGAGCCCGTGAAGTAGTGGCCGAAGAGCACCGGTCCCACGGTGAGCGCGCCGATCAGAATCGAGGGGATCGCGAGCGCGACGAGCGGCACCGTCACGACCGCCGGGCTCTCGCGCGGCGTGGCGCCGTGCCGGTGATCGGAGTGATCGCCGCCCGGTGCGTGCCCGTCGTCGAGGACCTGCGTCGGCTCGTCGGGGCCGATCATGCGTCCCGCGTCGGCGTGCGCCTCATCCGTGTGAGCCGCGTCGCGGAATCGCTCCGGCCCGTGGAACGTGAGGAACAGCATGCGGAAGGTGTAGAGCGCGGTCACGAACACGCCGCAGAGCACGCACCAGTAGGCGTAGGTCGCGCCCCAGCGATGGGACTCCCCGACCGCCTCGATGATCGCGTCCTTGGAATAGAAGCCCGAGAAGAAAGGCGTGCCGACGAGCGCCAGCGCGCCGATCCAGCAGGTGGCGGCGGTGACCGGCATGTACTTCGCGAGCCCGCCCATGCGGCGCATGTCCTGCTCGTGGTGCAGCGCGATGATCACCGAGCCCGCGGCGAGGAACAGCAGCGCCTTGAAGAAGGCGTGCGTCATCAGGTGAAAGATCGCCGCCCCGTAGGCCGACACGCCGAGCGCCACCGTCATGTAGCCGAGCTGCGAGAGCGTCGAATAGGCGATCACGCGCTTGATGTCGTTGTGCACCACCCCGAGCAGGCCCATGAAGAAGGCGGTGGTGGCGCCGATCACCAGCACGAAGGACAGCGCCGCATCCGAGTACTCGAACAGCGGCGACAGGCGCGCCACCATGAAGATCCCGGCCGTCACCATGGTCGCGGCATGGATCAGGGCGGAGATCGGCGTCGGGCCTTCCATGGAGTCGGGCAGCCAGACGTGCAGCGGCACCTGCGCGGACTTGCCCATGGCGCCGATGAACAGGCAGATGCAGATGAGCGTCAGCGCCGGCACCGACCAGGTGCGGGCGAGCGGAATGAGCGCCTGCGCCATGCTCGGGGCGGCGGCGAACGCGTCTCGGTAGGCGAGCGACTGGGTGAAATAGACGACGCCGGCGATGCCGAGAACGAAGCCGAAGTCGCCGATGCGATTGACGATGAAGGCCTTCAGATTCGCGAAGATCGCGCTCGGACGCGTGTACCAGAAGCCGATGAGCAGGTACGACACCAGCCCGACCGCTTCCCAGCCGAAGAACAGCTGCAGGAAGTTGTTCGCCATCACCAGCATGAGCATCGAGAAGGTGAACAGCGAGATGTAGCTGAAGAAGCGCGTGTAGCCCGGGTCGTCGCTCATGTAGCCGATGGTGTAGACGTGCACGCACAGCGACACGAAGGTCACCACCGCCATCATGAGCGCGGTCAGGCGATCGATCAGGAAGCCCACCTCCATGTGCAGGCCGTCGCTCACGAGCCAGGTGTAGACCTTCGCGTCGTACGCCGGCACGCCGTCGAGACAGATCTGTTTCAGCACCATGAACGAGAGCACGCAGGAAGCCGCCACCGCGCCGCACGTCAGCCAATGCGCGCCCGCACGTCCGATGAGCCGCCCGCCGAGGCCGGCGACGATGGCGGCCAGGAGCGGCAGCAGCGGGATGGCGATCAGCACCGTGGGGTTCATGGCGGGGCGGGTCAGCCCTTCAGCGTGTTGAGATCTTCGACGTTGATGCTGCGGCGTTCCCTGAACAGCACCACCAGGATCGCCAGGCCGATCGCCGACTCGGCCGCGGCCACGGTGAGCACGAAGAACACGAACACCTGGCCGTTGATGTCGGAGAGATAGCGCGAAAAGGCGATGAAGTTGAAGTTCGCCGCGAGCAGCAGCAGCTCGACGCACATCAGCAGCAGGATCATGTTCTTGCGGTTGAGGAAGATCCCGGCGATCGCGAGCGAGAACACGATTGCCGACAGCGTCAGCAGCTGCGCCAGCGTGATCACGGGTGTTTCTCCGCGTCCATCTTCACGATGCGCAGCCGCTGCTCGCGCCGCACCGCCACCTGGCGGCTGACGTCCTGGTACTTCAGCCCCGGGCGATGGCGCATGGTGAGCGCAATGGCCGCGACGATCGCGACCAGCAGCAGCATCGCGGCGAGCTCGAGCGGATAGGCGTAGCGGGTGTAGAGCACCCGCCCGAGCTCGAGCGTGTTGCTGTAGCCCGCGGGCTCGGGCGTCGCGCCCCGGCTGGCGTCGATGCCGAGTCCGCCGCGCGCCCACACCACACCGACGATCTCGACGATCACTGCCAGCGCCGTGAGCCAGCCGAGCCAGGCGAAGCGCGTGAACCCCTGGCGCAGCTCCGCCAGGTTGATGTCGAGCATCATGACCACGAACAGGAACAGCACCATGACGGCGCCGACGTACACCAGCACCAGCACCACCGCCAGGAACTCCGCCTCGAGCAGCAGCCAGATCGCCGCCGAGGTGACGAAGCACATGACCAGCGCCAGCGCCGAGTACACGGGATTGCGCGCCGTGATCACCGCGAGCGATGCCGCGACGAGAATCGCGCCGAACACGTAGAAGAGCGCCTCGATCAGCATCGGCGGCGGCCCGCGGCGGGTGGTGCGAGGCGCGGGCTCATCGGTACGGCGCATCCGCGGCGCGGTCGGCGGCGATCATCGCCTCGTAGCGCTCGCCGACCGCGAGCAGCTTGTCCTTGCTCATGATGTTCTCGCCGCGGCGCTCCATGTGGTACTCGTGGATGCGCGTCAGCACGATGGCATCCACCGGGCAGGCCTCCTCGCAGAAGCCGCAGTAGATGCACTTGAAGAGGTCGATGTCGTAGCGCGTGGTGCGCCGCGTGCCGTCGGGAGCCACGTCCGAATCGATGGTGATGCACACCGCCGGACACACCGCCTCGCACAGCTTGCAGGCGATGCAGCGCTCCTGGCCGTTCGGGTAGCGGCGCAGCGCGTGCAGGCCGCGAAAACGCGGCGACTGCGGCGTCTTCTCCTCCGGATAGTTCAGGGTGTACTTGCGCGTAAAGAGGGTGCGCACCGTCACCAAGAGCCCCTTCAGCAGCTCCGGCAGCAGGAAAGTCTTGAGCGGATTCACGGCCATCGATGCGCCCCGTCAGTGGAACCAGCTGCGCGACCAGGGCCCGATCCGGTACGCCGCGAGCAGCATCTCCACGCCGATCCATACCAGCGTCACCGGGATCAGCGCCTTCCAGCCGAGGCGCATGATCTGGTCGTAGCGGTAGCGGGGGAAGGTCGCGCGGAACCACAGGAAGAAGAACACCAGGACGAACACCTTGATGAAGAGCCACAGGAAGCTCGGCTGTCCGAGGAAGGTGTCGCCGAGCCCCGGATAGCCCTCAAACGGTCCCTGCCAGCCGCCGAAGAAGAACACCGCGGTGAGCGTCGAGATCAGGATCATGTTGGCGTATTCGGCGAGGAAGAACAGCGCGAAGGCGATGCCGGAGTACTCGACGTGAAAGCCGGCGACGATCTCGGACTCGCCTTCTGCCACGTCGAAGGGCGCGCGGTTGGTCTCCGCGACGCCCGAGATGAAGTACACCATGAGCAGCGGAAACAGCCAGAACCAGTTCCAGGAGCCGATGCCGCCCGCCTGCGTGCGCACGATGGTGCCGAGATTCATGCTGCCGGTCGCCATCAGCACGCCGACGAGCGCGAAGCCCATGGCGATCTCGTAGGCCACCATCTGAGCCGCCGAGCGCATCGCGCCGAGGAACGCGTATTTCGAATTCGCCGCCCAGCCGGCGACGATGACTCCGTATACGCCCATCGAGGTGAGGGAAAGAAGGTAAAGGAGCCCCGCGTCGGCCTTCGACACCACCACCTCGGGCGACAGCGGGATCACCGCCCAGGCGGCCAATGCCGGCACCAGCGCGAGCACGGGCGCGAGGCGGAACAGGAACTTGTCGGAATTGGCCGGGACCACCACTTCCTTGAGCAGCAGCTTGAGCACGTCGGCGAAGGGCTGACCGAGTCCCGGCGCGACGCCGAAGAGCCGCACGCGGTTCGGCCCGCGGCGCAGCTGCATCCAGCCGATGACCTTTCGCTCCCAGAGCGTGAGGAGCGCCACGCTGATGATCAGCGCCACGGTGATCACCAGGATCCATGCTGTCGAGCGCGCGTAGTCCGGCAGTGACTGCCAGGTAGTGGCGAGCTGCTCGATCCCCTTGTGCACCCCCGCGCCCTTCCCTAGTACGTCACGGCCGCCGTGCGGCCCTCGCGCGTTTTCTGGAGCGAGGGCGCGCGGCGCACCACGGCGTCCGTCTGATACATGGGCACGTCGACGAGCGGCTGCCTGGCTGCGCCGTCGATGGCGTCCGCGGCCCGGGGCACGGCATGGGAGCCCTGGTAGCCCGCCGGCTTCACCCCGGCGCAGGCCTCGCGCACCTCGCGCAGCACGTCCTCGGAGGACTGATAGTCGAAGCCCTCGAGGCCGAGGAGGTTCCCGAGCACACGCAGCACCTTCCAGCCCGGGCGCGCCTCGCCGACGGGCGCCGCCGCCCCGGGATGGCTCTGCCACAGCCCCTCGCAGTTCACGTAGGTGCCGGAGGTCTCGGCGAAGGTGCCCATCGGCAGCAGGACGCGCGCGATGCGCTTCGCCTCCTCGCTCGCGAACGGGGTCACGGCGACGACGAGCTCGGCCTTCGCGAGCATGCGCAGGCTCTCCGGATCCAGCGCATCGATCGAGGGCTCGAGGCCGCCAACGAGCAGATAGGCGCGCAGCGGCCGCTGCAGCATGTCGCGCGCGGTGAGGCCCGGCCGCGCCGCGGCTCGCGCGCCCGCCAGGCGGTGCGGGATCGCGCCCGCAAGATAGGCGCCCGCGGCGTTGCCGCCCTCGGCGAGGCGGCCGAGGGTCGCGCCGGTGAGCTGCGCGAGCGCCGCGGCGAGCGCGCGCAGGTCCGCGAAGGAGGCATGCCGGGCGGCGAGCGCGCCCAACCAGACGGCGCGCCGCTCGCCCGAGAGCAGCGCCTGCGTGGCGGCGCGGTGCGCATCCGTCACGCGCGCCTCGCCCACTGCAGAGGCGAGCTGTGGCGGCACGCTCTTGCCGGTCGCGGCGGCCGCGGCAGCGAGGACCGCGGCGAGGTCGCCGACGAGATCCGCCGGCGCGGAGGTGAGTTGTGCGCGGACCGGAAACAGATGCGGGAAGCGCGCCGGGTTCAGCATCGCCACCTGCGCGCCGCGCAGTGCCGCCTTGCGCAGGCGGTGCGCGAGGATCGGCACCTCGCGCCGGAGGTTCGCGCCGATGACGAGGAGCGAGTCGAGCGCCTCGACGTCGGCGAGAGCCATGCCGAGTCCCGGAAAAACCGGGTCGGCTTGCTGGTCGCGGAAGTCCCGCTGCCGCAGGCGGTGATCGACATTCTGGGTTCCGAGCCCGCGGGCGATGCGCGCCGCAAGATAGAGCTCCTCGAGCGTGCAGGAGGGGCTCACCAGGACGCCGAGATCGCCTGCGCGCGCGCGCAGCCCCGCCGCCGCCTCGCCGAGCGCGCGCTCCCAGTCGCTCTCGGCCCAGCTCGCGCCGCGGCGCAGCAGCGCGGTCGTCAGCCGATCGGGGCTGTAGATGCCCTCGTAGCTGAAGCGGTCACGGTCGGCGATCCAGGTCTCGTTGATCGCCTCGTTCTCGCGCGGCACGACCCGCATCAGCCGGCCGCGCAGCACGTGGCCGAAGAGGTTCGTGCCCACCGGGTCGTGCGGGGAGACGAGGGGGACTGCGTTCATCTCCCAGGCGCGCGCGCTGAAGCGGTAGGGCTTGGACACCAGCGCGCCCACCGGACAGAGGTCGATCACGTTCCCCGAGAGCTCGTGATTGACCGTGGTCTCTATGTAAGTGCGCACCTTCATGTGCTCGCCGCGGCCGATCATCCCGAGCTCCTGGATGCCGGCGATCTCCTCGGTGAAGCGGATGCAGCGCGTGCAGTGGATGCAGCGCGTCATGTCGGTGGCGATGAGGGGACCGAGATTCTCGTCCGGCACCGAACGCTTGCCCTCGTGGTAGCGCGAGACGTCGCGGCCGAAGCCGACGGCGAGATCCTGCAGCTCGCACTCTCCGCCCTGGTCGCAGATCGGACAGTCGAGCGGATGATTGATGAGCAGGAACTCCATCGTAGCGCGCTGCGCGCCGATGGCGCGCGGCGATTTCGTGAAGACCTTCATGCCCTCCGCCACCGGGGTCGCGCAGGCCGGGAGCGGCTTCGGCGCCTTCTCCACCTCGACCAGGCACATGCGGCAGTTGGCCGCAATCGAGAGCTTCTCGTGATAGCAGAAGCGCGGCACATAGACCCCGGCCCGGTCGGTGGCGCGAATGATCATCTCGCCCTTGCGCGCCTTGACCGGGGCGCCGTCGACTTCGATGTTGACCTGATCGTCTGCCATGGTAGTCGGGTCTGCGCGGCGCGCGGCTAAGCGGCCCGCGCCCCCAGCGTGTCGCTCACGAGGCTCCGCCCGCCGTGGTCGATCATGTACTCGAACTCGGGCCGGTAGTGCTTGAGGAAGCTCTGCACGGGCCAGGCCGCGGCATCCCCGAAGGCGCAGATGGTATGCCCTTCGATGCGGTTGGCCACGTCGAGCAGCAGCGTGAGCTCCTCGCGCCGCGCCTGGCCGGCGAGCACCCGCTTCAGCATCCGGTTCATCCAGCCGGTGCCCTCGCGGCACGGCGTGCATTGTCCGCAGGACTCCGACATGTAGAAGCGCGAGATGCGCTCGAGCACCCGCACCATGCAGGTGGTCTCGTCCATGACGATGGCCGCGCCGGTGCCGAGCGCGGAGCCTGCGGCCTTCACCGAGTCGTAGTCCATGTTGGTCTTGAGCATGGTCTCGCCCGGCACGACCGGAACCGAGACGCCGCCCGGGATGACCGCCTTCAACTTGCGCCCGCCGCGCACCCCGCCGCAGAGCCCGAGAAGATCCGCGAACGGGATGCCGAGCGGCAGCTCGATGTTGCGAGGCCTCTCGACGTGTCCGGAGACCGAGTAGATCAGGGTGCCCCCGGAGTTGGCGGGGCCGAGGGAGGCAAACCAGGGCGGACCCTTGCGCAGGATCGTGGGCACGGAGGCGAAGGAGAGCGTGTTGTTGATGGTGGTCGGGGCTCCATACAGGCCGAAATTCGCCGGAAACGGCGGCTTGAAGCGCGGCTTGCCCGGCTTGCCCTCGAGCGACTCGAGGAGCCCGGTCTCCTCGCCGCAGATGTAGGCGCCGGCGCCGACGAAGGTATGGAGGTCGAAGTCGATGCCCGAGCCCAGGACATTCTTACCGAGGAGTCCGGCGGCGTAGGCCTCCGCGAGCGCCGCCTCGAAGCGCGGCACGGGCTCGCCGAGGAACTCGCCGCGGATGTAGTTGTAAGCGACCGTTGAATTCGTGGCGTAGCCGGCGATGGCGAGTCCCTCGATCACCGAGTGCGGGTTGTAGCGCAGGATGTCGCGGTCGTGGCAGGTGCCGGGCTCGCTCTCGTCAGAGTTGCATACCAGGTATTTCTGTACCGGGGAAGCGCGCGGCATGAAGCTCCACTTGAGGCCGGTGGGAAAGCCGGCGCCGCCGCGGCCGCGCAGCCCCGACGCCTTCACCGCGTCGATGACCTGCTCGCGCGGCGGTTTCTCCTTCAGCAGCCGCTCCCACACCTCGTAGCCGCCGATGCTGCGGTAGGTGGCGAGCGTCCAGGAGCGCTCGAGCTTCAGCGGCTCGAAGACCGTGAGGTTCATCCGGGCGGCGTATTGGCTCTCGAGGTCGCTCACTTAAGGGCATCCAGGATCGCATCGAGCCTCTCGGGCGTGAGGTGCTCGTGGAACACGTGATCCACCATCATCATCGGCGCGCCGGTGCAGGCGGCGAGGCACTCCTCTTCTCTCTTCAGGAAGATGCGCCCGTCAGGCGTACTCTCGTTGAGCTTGATGCCGAGTCTTCCCTCGGCGTGCGCCACCAGCTCGTCGGCGCCGTTCAGCATGCAGGAGATGTTGGTGCAGATGCTGACGTGATGGCGGCCGCAAGCGTGGGTCTCGAGCATCGAGTAGAAGCTCGCCACCTCGTACACCTGGATCGGCGGCAGCTGCAGGTGCTCGGCCACCGCATCCATCAGATCGGGCGTGAGGTAGCCGCGATTCTGCTCCTGCGCCGCGCGCAGCGCCGCGATGCACGCCGAGCGCTGCCGACCGGGCGGAAACCTCCTCACCCAGTGATCGATCTCGCGGCGGGTCTCCTCCGAGAGCAGCGATAGTTTGCTCACGAGCGCGGTGCCGGCGACACCGATGTTGCTGCGCTCGCCGTTCACCGGTCGATCTCCCCGAAGACGATGTCCTGCGTGCCGATCACGGCCACGACGTCGGCGAGCATGTGGCCACGGCACATCTCCTCGAGCGCCGCCAGATGCGCAAAGCCCGGCGCGCGGCACTTCAGGCGATAGGGCTTGTTGGCGCCGTCGGAGATCAGGTAGATGCCGAACTCCCCCTTCGGGGCCTCCACGGCAGCGTAGGTTTCTCCCTCAGGCACTTCATAGCCTTCCGTGAAGAACTTAAAGTGATGGATGAGGGCCTCCATGTCATCCTTCATGCGCTCGCGTCGCGGCGGACACGCCTTCCGGTCATCGACCATCACCGGCCCCGGGTGCGCGCGCAGCCAATCGACGCACTGGCGGACGATGCGATTCGCCTGGCGCATCTCCTCGACGCGCACCAGGTAGCGATCGTAGCAATCCCCGTTGACGCCCACCGGAACGTCGAAGTCCATGCGCTCGTAGACCTCGTAGGGCTGCTTCTTGCGCAGGTCCCAGGCTATCCCTGACCCGCGCAGCATCGGACCCGAGAAGCCGAGCTGCATGGCGCGCTCGGGCGGGACCACGCCGATGTTCACGGTGCGCTGTTTCCAGATGCGGTTGTCGGTGAGCAGCGTCTCGTAGTCGTCGATGGCCGCGGGAAAGGCTGCGGTGAACGCCTGGATGAAGTCCAGCATGCCGCCCGAGCGCGCCTCGTTGAGACGCGCGGCCGCCTTCTCCGAGCGCCATCTCGACGCCTGGTACTTCGGCATCGCATCGGGCAGATCGCGATGCACGCCCCCGGGGCGGTAGTAGGTCGCATGCATGCGCGTGCCCGATACCGCCTCGTAGACGTCCATGAGCTCCTCGCGCTGCTTGAAGCACAGCAGGAACACCGTCATGGCGCCGATGTCGAGCCCGTGGGAGCCGAGCCACATGAGGTGATTCAGGATGCGCGTGATCTCGTCGAACATCACGCGGATGTATTTCGCGCGCTCGGGCGGCTCGATGCCGAGCAGCCGCTCGATCGCGAGCACGTAGGCGTGCTCGTTGCACATCATCGACACGTAGTCGAGCCGGTCCATGTAGCCGATGGATTGATTGAAGGGCTTGGACTCGGCGAGCTTCTCGGTGCCGCGATGCAATAGCCCGATATGCGGATCGGCCTTCCGGATCACCTCCCCGTCCATCTCCAGCACCAGCCGCAGCACTCCGTGAGCCGCCGGGTGCTGGGGCCCGAAGTTCATGGTGTAGTTGCGGATCTCGGAGAGCGGTGCGGCGGCCATCAGCGCGGCACCTGCGGATCTTTGAGCGCGGGCTCGTAGCGGTGGTCGTGGCGGATCACCTTCGGGACCAGCACTCTCGGCGTGATGCTCACCGGCTGGTACACGACCCGCTGCCTGTCGGGATCGTACTGCACCTCCACGTTGCCGATGAGCGGAAAGTCCTTGCGGAAGGGATGTCCGATGAAGCCGTAGTCGGTGAGCAGGCGGCGCAGGTCGGGGTGACCGCGGAACAGAATGCCGAACAGGTCGAAGGCCTCGCGCTCGAACCAGTTGGCGCTCGCCCATACGTCCACTACCGAGTCGACGACCGGCTCGGCGGAGTCTTCGCACCTGACCGCGAGCCGCAGCCGCTGGTTGTGGCTGATGGAGAGCAGCTGGTAGACGACCGCGAAGCGGCCGGGGGCGTTCGGGTCGGGTGCACCGCGCTGCGCCATGCGGCCGCGGCTGAAGCCCGAGCGGGTGGCATCCGTCGTCTGCCACTCCTCCCGCCCGTAGTGCAGATAATCGGCGCCGGCCAGATCCATCAGCATCTCGAAGGCGAGCTCGGGCGCATCGCGGAGTGTCCGGCACACCTCGAGGAGCGAGCCCGCGTCGGTGTCGTAGGCCAGCTCGCGGTCGAGCGCGGGCCGGCGTCGGACGCTGCCGCCGAGCCGCGCGTCGACCTTCAGGGCGAGAGCTTCGTTGAGCTCGCTCAAGCGCTGTCTCACTCCTCGTCAGACTATCGGGCGATCGTGCTGGTGCGGGCGATCTTCTTCTGCAGCTGCACGATCCCGTACACCAGTGCTTCGGCCGTCGGCGGACACCCAGGCACGTAAATGTCGACGGGCACGATGCGGTCGCAGCCGCGCACGACCGAGTACGAATAATGGTAGTAGCCGCCGCCGTTCGCGCACGAGCCCATGGAGATGACCCAGCGGGGCTCCGCCATCTGGTCGTACACTCTGCGCAGCGCCGGCGCCATCTTGTTGACCAGAGTGCCGGCGACGATCATGACGTCCGACTGGCGTGGGCTCGGCCGGAACACCACGCCGAAGCGATCGAGGTCGTAGCGCGAGGCGCCGGCATGCATCATCTCGACCGCGCAGCACGCCAGCCCGAAGGTCATCGGCCACAACGACCCGGTGCGCGCCCAGTTGATGAGAGTGTCGAGCTGCGTCGTGAAGAACCCGCGCTGCGCGAAACCCTCCAGGGCCTCCAGTCCCGCCCGCTCGACCGCTAGTCCCACTCGAGCGCCCCCTTCTTCCACTCGTAGATGAAGCCGACGACCAGGATCGCGAGGAAGACGCTCATCGCGGCGAGGCCGGCGAGCCCTATCTTTCCCAGGGCCACGGCCCAGGGAAACAGGAACGCGATCTCGAGGTCGAACACGATGAAGAGGATCGCCACCAGGTAGTAGCGCACGTCGAACTTGGTGCGGGTGTCCTCGAAGGCATCGAAGCCGCACTCGTAAGGCAAGAGCTTGGCGCGATCGTCGTGGAAGCGCGCGAAGTAACGCCCGAGGCCGGTGCCGAGCACCAGCAGCACCACTGCCAGGGCGCTGGCAACGATCAGGAAGATCAGGACCGGCAGGTAGTTCGACAGCATTTCGCGCACTTCAGGCGTAAAAAAGGCAGATCGGTGCGCGACCTGCCCCCACGCAAACGGATCGCATTGTAACAGCGCAACCGCTCTTTTGGTGCCGACGGTCGGATTCGAACCGACACGCCTTGCGGCGCTAGCCCCTCAAGCTAGTGTGTCTACCAATTCCACCACGTCGGCAACATCGAAGCTGAGCGGGAGGCGTCGCGCTCCGCGCCTCACGTCGGCGCGGGCCTTGGGGCGGGTGTCGATGCCGGCGCCGGGGGCGTTGTCGGAGTGGGCGCGGGAGCTTCCGTGGCGGCCGGCGGCGCCGCGGGTGCGCGCGTGCCGCCCGGGGCGTAAGGCCGCTGCCTGCTGCTCGCTTCGTCGAGGATCGTCTTCGGCGCCTCGGCGGGACGCGTGCCCATGTAAGCCAGCGCGAGGCTGTTGATCATGAAGATCGCGGCCAGCACGGCCGTGGCGCGCGATAGCGCCGTGGTGGCGCCCCGCGCACCGAACACGGTGCCGGAAGCTCCCGCGCCGAAGCCGGCGCCCGCCTCCGCGCCTTTGCCACGCTGCAGCAGAACCAGGCCGATGATGGCCAGGGCGGAGAACAGCTGCACAATCGTCAGGATCCAACGCAACATTGGGAACACTCGCTCATCCCGGTCCGGCAGCGGCCAGGATGCTCAGAAACTCATCCGCCTTCAGCGACGCGCCACCGACCAGACCGCCGTCGACGTCCGGCATGGCGAAGAGCTCCGCCGCGTTACCGGCCTTGACGCTGCCGCCGTAGAGGATGCGGGTGGCGGCCGCAATTCTAGCATCCCGGGCGCCGATGCGGGCGCGGATGAAGGCGTGCACTTCCTGCGCCTGGTCGGGCGTCGCGTTGCGGCCGGTGCCGATCGCCCACACCGGCTCGTAGGCGACCACACCCTGCTCGAGCCCGCCCGCCCCGCAAAGCTCGAGCACCACATCGAGCTGCCGCGCGACCACCTCGCGCGTGCGCCCCGCGTCGCGATCGGCGAGCTGCTCGCCGACGCACAGGATCGGCACGAGCCCCCGGGCGTGCGCGGCGCCGAACTTGCGCGCGACCAGCTGATCGCTCTCGCGATACAACAGCCGCCGCTCCGAGTGCCCGACGATGACGTACTCGCAGCCCACATCCTTCAGCATCGCGGCCGAGACCTCGCCGGTGAACGCCCCTTGCGCATCCGCGCACAAGTCCTGGCCGCCGAGGCTCAGGTGCGAGCCGCGCAGCAACCGTCCGACCTCCTGCAGGTAAACGAACGGCGGGCACACTACGCAGGCCGCCGGAGGCTGCGCCGGAAAGCGCGCCAGCAGCTCTTCGATGAGCTGCGCGTTCTCGGCGCGCGAGCCGTACATCTTCCAGTTACCGGCGACAATGGCGCGGCGCATGACCGACCCCGAACGGCTCCCTGAAGCCGCCTTACCTGCTGCTCAAAGGGCGCGGGATGATAGCGACGCGAGGTGGGTGACGCAACGTGAGGACGCCGCTTTACCCGGCGACCCCCTTGACTACGGCGGCAAGCTCGGTGGCGGCGGCGCGGGTCGCGTCCTCATCGCGCCCCTCGACCATGACGCGGATCACGGGCTCGGTCCCCGAGGGCCGCAGCACCACGCGGCCGTCGCCGGCCATGCGCTGCTCGATGCGCGCGACGGCTTCCCGAACCGCCGGCACGCCGCTCGGGTCGAAGCGCCCGGCGACCTTCACGTTGAGCAGCACCTGAGGGAACTTGCGCATCGGCGAGGCCAGCTCCGCGAGCGGCCGTCCAGTCTGGTTCATGACCGCGAGCACCTGCAGTGCGCTGACCAGCCCGTCGCCCGTGGTGGTCTTGTCGAGGCAAAGAATATGTCCGGAGGTCTCCCCTCCGAGCACGCCGCCCGTCTCGCGCAGCAGCGCGAGCACATAGCGATCGCCGACCGCCGCGCGGCGGAACTCGATGTCGGCGGCGCGCAGCGCCACCTCCAGCCCCAGATTGCTCATCACGGTGCCGACCACCGGACCGCGGAGCGTCCCCGCCGACTTGAGAGCGCACGCGATCACGTACAGCAGCTGGTCGCCGTCGACGATGCGGCCGAGATGATCGACCATCACCAGTCGATCGCCGTCGCCATCGAGCGCAAGACCCACATGGGCGCGCACTCCCGGAACCGTCAGCTGCAGCAGGTCGGGCGCCATCGAGCCACAGCCGTCGTTGATGTTGCGGCCGTTCGGCGAGCAGCCGATCGGCACGATCTCGGCGCCCAGATCGGCGAGGATACGCGGACCCACCTTGTAGGCGGCGCCGTTGGCGCAGTCGATGACGATCTTCAGCCCCGAGAGATCGACTCCGGGAGGGAGCGTCGAGGCGCAGAACTCCTGGTAGAAGGTGCGCATGCGGTCGGCCCGCGTCGCGCGGCCGAGGTCGCGCGAGGGGCGCGTCACCGCAGGCTCCTCGAGCTCGCTCTCGATGCGCTCCTCGAGCTCGTCGGAGAGCTTGCCTCCCGAGGCATCGAAGAACTTGATGCCGTTGTCGTCGTAGAGGTTGTGCGAGGCGCTGATCACGACGCCGAAGTCGCAGTCGAAGCGGCGCGTCATGTAGGCGACGCCGGGGGTCGGCAGCGGTCCGATGAGCATGACATCCACGCCCGCGGCGACGAATCCCGCTTCCAGCGCCGACTCGAACATGTAGCCCGAGAGACGGGTGTCCTTGCCGATCAGCACCGCGCCGCCCTCGGGGGCCAGCACGCGCGCCGCGGCGCTGGCGAGCTGCAGCGCAAAGCTCGCGGTCATCGGGTGCTCGCCCACCCGCCCGCGCACGCCGTCCGTGCCGAAATAACGTCGAGCCATCTGCCGTCCCCTCGCGCCTCGCACCGGGCGTGCCCGTCAGCGCCGCGCCGGCCCCTGAACCGCCGCGGTCACCTTCAGCGCTTCGACCGTCGCCGCCACGTCATGGGCGCGAATGATGCGCGCGCCGTTGAGCGCCGCAATCACCGCGAGCGCCACGCTGCCGTACACCCGCTCCCCGGCCGCGCGCTCGGTGAGTGTACCCAGCATCGATTTGCGTGACAGCCCGACCAGCACCGCCGGTCCGTCGGCGGCCAACTCGCCGAGGCGGCGCAGCAGCGCGAGATTGTGCTCCAGAGTCTTGCCAAAGCCGAATCCCGGATCGACCACGAGCCGCTCCGGCGTGAGCCCGGCGGCGAGGCTCTCCGCCACGCGCCCGGCGAGAAACGTCCGCACCTCACCCACCACGTCCGCGTAGCTCGGCGCGCGCTGCATGGTGCGCGGCTCGCCCTGCATGTGCATCAGGCACACCGCGCAGCCGCTCGCCGCCGCGGCGGCGAGCGCGCCCGGCTCGCGCAGCGCCCGCACGTCGTTGATGAGACCTGCGCCCGCGGCGCTCGCGGCCCGCATGACTTCGGGTTTACTGGTATCGACCGAGATGATCGCGGTCGTGCCCGCGCGCAGCCGCTCGATCACCGGAACGACGCGCCTGAGCTCCTCCTCCGTGCCGACCGGCTCGGCCCCGGGGCGGGTCGACTCGCCGCCGACATCGATGAGCGCCGCGCCCTGCTGCGCCAGGCGCAACCCGTGCTCGACGGCCGCCCCGACCGAGAAGAACCGCCCGCCGTCGGAGAAGGAATCGGGGGTGACGTTCACCACGCCCATGACCGCCGGCTGGCTGAGGTCGAGCGTCCTGTCAGCGCAGCGCAGCACCAGCGGCGGCGGAGTGGTCAGCGGGAGTTAGTGCTGTCCAGCGGGTATCGGCCCGCCCGCCGCCGGCCCCTCTGCCGGCGCCTGCGGTGGCTTGTTGGACAGCGACTCGTCCCAGCCATCGGGGGGCTTGGGCGCCTTGCCCGCCATGACCTCCTTCAGCTGCTCCTCGTCGATGGTCTCGTACTTCATGAGCGCATCGGCCATGAGGTGCAGCTTGTCGAGGGCGCTCGTCAGGATCTGCCGCGCGCGCTGGTAGTTGCCCTCGATCACGCGGCGCACTTCCTCGTCGATCGCGTGCGCGGTCACGTCCGAGACCTGCTTGTGCTGCGTGACGCTGCGGCCGAGGAACACCTCGCCGGACTCCTCCGAGTAGGTCAGCGGCCCGAGCCGGTCCGAGAGGCCCCACTTGGTCACCATGTTGCGCGCGAGCTCGGTGGCCCGCTCGATGTCGTTCGCCGCGCCCGTAGTCACCGACTCGGGCCCGAAGATCAGCTCCTCGGCGATGCGGCCGCCGAAGAGCGTCGCGATCGCGCTCTCGAGCCGGCGCTTCGAGAAGCTGTAGCGATCCTGCTCCGGCAGGAACTGCGTGACGCCGAGCGCCCGGCCGCGCGGGATGATGGTCACCTTGTAGACGGGATCGTGCTCCGGCACCGTCATGCCCACGATCGCGTGTCCGGCCTCGTGATAGGCCGTCATGCGCTTCTCCGCCTCGCTCATGACCATGGAGCGCCGCTCGGCGCCCATCAGGATCTTGTCCTTGGCGCGTTCGAACTCCTCCATGCCCACGATGCGCCTGTTGGCGCGGGCGGCGAACAGGGCGGCTTCGTTCACCAGATTAGCGAGATCCGCACCGGAGAAGCCCGGCGTGCCGCGCGCGATCAGCGCCGGCTTCACGTCATCGGCCAGCGGTACGCGCCGCATGTGCACGCGCAGTATCTGTTCGCGGCCGCGCACATCGGGCAGCGGCACCACGACCTGGCGGTCGAAGCGCCCGGGCCGCAGCAGCGCCGGGTCGAGCACGTCGGGACGATTCGTGGCGGCGATGACGATGATGCCCTCGTTGCCCTCGAAGCCGTCCATTTCCACCAGCAGCTGGTTGAGCGTCTGTTCGCGCTCGTCGTGACCGCCGCCGAGGCCCGCGCCGCGGTGCCGGCCGACCGCGTCGATCTCGTCGATGAAGATGATGCACGGGGCGTGTTTCTTCGCCTGCTCGAACATGTCGCGCACGCGCGAGGCGCCGACCCCGACGAACATCTCGACGAAGTCGGAGCCCGAGATGGTGAAGAACGGCACCTTGGCCTCGCCCGCAATGGCGCGCGCGAGCAGCGTCTTCCCGGTTCCGGGCGAGCCGACCATCAGCACGCCCTTCGGGATCTTGCCGCCGAGCTTCTGGAACTTGCCCGGGTCCTTGAGGAAGTCGACGATCTCGGCGACTTCCTGCTTCGCCTCCTCGACCCCGGCGACGTCGGCAAAGGTCACGTTGACCTGGTCCTCGCCGAGGAGCCGTGCGCGGCTCTTGCCGAAGGACATGGCGCCCCGGCCGCCCGAGGCGCCCTGCATCTGTCTCAGCATGTACAGGAACACCAGGATCAGGAGCAGCGCCGGCGCCATCTGCAACAGCAGCTGGCCGAAGAAATTCGGCGGCTTCGGCTCGCGCGACTCTATCTGGGCGCCGGCCTTGAGCAGCGTCCCGATGAGCGCGGTGTAATCGGTCTCGGGGTTGCGGGTCTTGAAGGTCGACTTGTCCTTGTGCACCCCGTAGATCATCTCCCCCTGCAAGACGACCGAGTCGACGCGGTTGTTCTTCACGTCTTCGACGAAGCTCGAGTAGGGGATGTCCTGAGGCTGCCCGGTCGTCGGCATGTAGCGGCTGAACACGAGCAGCAGCACGATGACGATGACGACCCAGAGCAGGATATTCTTTGTCAAATCGTTCAAAGGCTTACATCCTTTTGAGCGCGGCGGGCGCACGGCCCAAAAACAACCTACACCAAGCGAAACTGCATGGCCAGCAAATACATCTCCGGGCTGCGGGAGCGCGATGCGGTGGGTTTGACGAGCTTCACGCGCGCAAAGCCCTTCCGGGCGGACTCCACCAGCTCCCGCAATCCCGCCCCCTGAAAGACCTTGATCAGGGCGGCGCCACCGGGCTTCAAGACGCGCGCGGCAAGATCGAGCGCGAGCTCGGCGAGATCGAGCGAGCGGGGCTGATCGATGACGTCCACCCCGCTCAGCGCCGGGGCCATGTCCGAGAGCACCAGGTCCACCTGCCGCCCGGGCAGGCGCCGCAGCAGCTCGCCGAAGACCGCCTCCTCGCGGAAGTCGCCCTGCACGAACTCCACTCCGGCAAGCTCTCGTATCGCAAGGATGTCGGTGGCGACAATGCGGCCGCTACGCCCGACGCGCTGCCTCGCGTACTGGCTCCAGGCCCCGGGAGCGGCCCCCAGATCGAGGCAGGTCTGCCCCGGCCTCAGCAGCCGCGCGCGTCGGTCGATCTCCTCGAGCTTGAACACCGCGCGCGATCGCCAGCCCTCGCGCTGCGCCCGCTGCACGAACGGGTCCGCGAAGTGCTCCTTCAGCCACCTGTCGCTGCTCTTGGAACGCCGGCCCATCGGATTAGTTTGCCCCGCTCAGGGGCAAGTTCCACCCGCCTACAATGGGCCGATGGAGAAGCCTCGTCCCGCAGCCGGCGGCGCCTCGGCGAACGCTTCGGCCGCAGCAAGCGCCGCCGCGCCCGAGCTCACCGAGCGTCAGCGGCGGCACCTGCGCGGTCTCGCCCACGCCCTGAAGCCCGTGGTGCGCCTCGGCAGCGCGGGATTGACGGAAGCGGTCGCCTCGGAGACCGCGCGCGCCCTCGGCGATCACGAGCTCATCAAGGTGAAGGCTCCGGGAGGTGATCGCGCGGCGCGCGATGAGCTCTTCGCCGAGCTCGCGCGCCGCACCGCCAGCGCGCTCGTGCACCGCATCGGCAACGTCGCCGTGCTCTACCGGCCGCGGGCCGAGCCGCCCGGGCTCGTCATCCCCGACCGCTGATCCCCCGCCGCCGACTTCGGCGCGCACCGCCTATTCGAGGCGCACCGCGACGATTTCGTAGGAACGGGTGCCGCCGGGGGCCGCCACCTCCACCACCTCGCCCTGCCTCTTGCCGACGAGCGCCCGCGCGATGGGCGAGCTCACGGAGATCCTTCCGGCGCGGATATCGGCCTCGTCCTCGCCGACCACCTGATACACCGCGCGCGCGCCGTCGGCCTGATCTTCGAGCTCCACCAGCGCGCCGAACACCACCTTGCCGGTATTCGGGAGCTTGGCCGGCTCGATGACCTGGGCCTGGGCGAGCTTGTGCTCGATTTCCTTGATGCGACCCTCGATGAACCCCTGCTGCTCGCGCGCGGCGTGATACTCGGCGTTCTCCGACAGGTCCCCGTGCCCGCGCGCCTCGGCGATCGCCTTGATGACGTGGGGTCGGGCCTCGGATTTCAGCCGCTTGAGCTCAGCGCGCAGCGCCTCCGCGCCGCGCACCGTCATCGGAGTGCGCTTCATGCCGTCACGGCCTCTTCGTGCAGATCCTGCAGGCGGTTCACCTCGACCTCGTCGAGGTGATCGAGCGCCTCGCAGGTCGCAAGCCCCGCCGCGAGCGTCGTGTAGTAGGTGACGCGGCGGTGCACGGCCTCGCGGCGGATCGAGTTCGACTCGCGGATGGCCTGCTTGCCTTCGGTAGTGTTGACGATGAGGTCGATCTCGTCGTTCTTGATCATGTCGACGATGTGCGGCCGCCCCTCGCGTACCTTGTTGACGCGGCGGCAGGGAACTTGAGCCGCGCTCAGCGCGCGCGCGGTGCCCTCGGTCGCGAGCAGCTCGAAACCGCGCTCGATGAGCTTGCGCGCCAGAGTGACACACGGCTCCTTGTCGCGATCGCGCACGCTGATGAAGCAGACTCCCTTTCGCGGCAGCACCACCCCCGAGGCGGTCTGAGCCTTCGCATAGGCCTCGCCGAAGGTGCGGCCCGTGCCCATGACCTCCCCGGTCGATTTCATCTCGGGACCGAGGATCGGGTCGGCCTCGGGAAACTTGATGAACGGGAACACGGCTTCCTTCACCGAGTAGTACTTTGGCACGCGCTCGACCGCCCCGACCAGCTGCTTGAGAGCGCGTCCGGCCATGACGCGCGCCGCGATCTTGGCGAGCGGCAGCCCCGTGGCCTTCGACACGAACGGCACCGTGCGCGAGGCGCGCGGGTTGACCTCGAGCACGTAGATCACCCCGCTCTGGATGGCGAACTGCACGTTCATCAGCCCGATCACGTTCAGCGCCCGCGCGAGCTTGCGCGTCTGTTCGCGCAGCTCCGTCTGCGTTTCGCGCGTGAGGCTCGCGGGCGGCAGCGAGCAGCCGGAGTCGCCCGAGTGCACGCCGGCCTGCTCGATGTGCTCCATGATGCCGCCGATCAGCACATCCTCGCCGTCGCACACCGCGTCCACGTCCACTTCGATGGCGACGTCGAGGAAGCGATCGAGCAGGACTGGACTATCGTTCGACACCTGAACCGCGTTGCCCATGTAGGCGCGCAGGTCGTCCTCGTTGAACACCACCTCCATGGCGCGCCCGCCGAGCACGTACGAGGGCCGCACGATGAGTGGAAAGCCCACCTCGCGCGCGAGGCGCGCCGCATGCTCCTCGGTGCGCGCCGTGGCGTTGGCGGGCTGCTTGAGACCGAGGTTGCGCACCAGGGCCTGGAAGCGCTCGCGATCCTCGGCGACGTCGATCGAGTCCGGCGAGGTGCCGATGATCGGTGCACCGGCCGCCTCGAGCGCCCGCGAGAGCTTGAGCGGCGTCTGGCCGCCGAGCTGCACGATCAGCCCCACGGGCTGCTCCACCGCGATGATCTCGAGCACGTCCTCGAGCGTCAGCGGCTCGAAGTACAGCCGGTCGGAGATGTCGTAGTCGGTCGAGACGGTCTCGGGATTGCAGTTGACCATGATGGTCTCGAAGCCGTCCTCGCGCAGCTGCAGCGCGGCGTGCACGCAGCAGTAGTCGAACTCGATCCCCTGCCCGATGCGGTTGGGCCCGCCGCCGAGGATCATGATCTTGCGGGCGCTGCTCGGGCTCGCCTCGCACTCCTCCTCGTAAGTCGAGTAGAGATACGCGGTCGAGGTCGAGAACTCGGCCGCGCAGGTGTCGACGCGCTTGTACACCGGCCGGATCTTCAGCTCGTGACGCTTGTCGCGGATCGCCTTCTCCGGCATGTCGAGGAGGCGCGCCAGGCGGGCATCCGAGAACCCCTTGCGCTTGAGCGAGCGCAGCCGCTCGGCGCCGAGCGCACCGAATCCCTCCTCGCGCACGTGCTTCTCCTGCCCCACGAGCTCTTCGACCTGCGCGAGGAACCAGGGATCGATGTGGGTCAGCTCGGCGACCCGCGCGAGGCTCCAGCCGGCGCGAAACGCGTCCGCCACGTACAGCAGTCGGTTGGCCCCCGGCGCCCGCAGCTCGTGGGCGAGCCGGTCCGCGCTCTCGTCGCTGAGCGGCATCGAAAGCTGCGGCGTGAGCCCCTCGAGTCCGGTCTCGAGACCGCGCAGCGCCTTCTGGAGCGACTCCTGGAAGGTGCGCCCGATCGCCATGACCTCCCCGACCGACTTCATCTGGGTCGTGAGCCTATCGTTCGCGGCCGGGAACTTCTCGAAGGTGAAGCGCGGGATCTTGGTGACGACGTAGTCGATCGAGGGCTCGAAGGAGGCGGGCGTTGCGCCTCCCGTGATGTCGTTCTTCAGCTCGTCGAGCGTGTAGCCCACCGCGAGCTTGGCGGCGACTTTCGCGATCGGGAAGCCGGTGGCCTTGGAAGCAAGCGCCGAGGAGCGCGACACGCGCGGGTTCATCTCGATGACCAGCAGCTGCCCGTCGGTGGGATTCACCGCGAACTGTACGTTCGAGCCGCCGGTCTCGACGCCGATCTTGCGCAGCACCGCCACCGCGGCATCGCGCATGCGCTGGTACTCCTTGTCGGTGAGCGTGAGGGCCGGCGCGACGGTGATCGAGTCGCCGGTGTGCACCCCCATCGGGTCGAGGTTCTCGATCGAGCAGACGATGATGCAGTTGTCGCGGTGATCGCGCACCACCTCCATCTCGAATTCCTTCCAGCCGATAACCGACTCCTCGAGCAGCACCTCACCGGTCGGCGAGGCGTCGAGGCCGCGCGCCACGATCGTCTCGAGCTCCTCGCGGTTGTAGGCGATGCCGCCGCCGGTGCCGCCGAGGGTGAAGGAGGGGCGGACCACCACCGGGTAGCCGATCTCGCCGGCGATCGCCAGCGCCTCATCGAGGCTGCGCGCGATCTGCGACTGCGGAGTGGCGAGCCCGATCTCGCGCATGGCGTTGCGGAAGAGCTCGCGGTCCTCCGCCATGTCGATCGCGGCGCGCGAGGCGGCGATCATCTCCACCCCGAACTTCTCCAGCACGCCCTCGCGCACCAGATCGAGCGCGGTGTTGAGCGCCGTCTGGCCGCCCATGGTGGGCAGCAGCGCGTCGGGGCGCTCCTTCTCGATGATGCGCGCGAGCGTGCGCGCGTTGACCGGCTCGATGTAGATGGCGTCGGCCATCTCCGGGTCGGTCATGATGGTGGCGGGATTGGAGTTGACGAGAATGACGCGGTAGCCGTCCTCGCGCAGCGCCTTGCAGGCCTGGGCGCCCGAGTAATCGAACTCGCACGCCTGGCCGATCACGATCGGTCCGGCGCCGATGATCAGGATGCTCTCGATGTCGGTGCGCTTGGGCACGCTCAGCGGCCACCACCGACGAGCTGGCGGCGCAGAGTGTCCTCCGCGGCTCGCAGCTGGGCCTGCAGCCGTCGCAGCATCAGGTGATTGAAGCGCTCGAACAGCGGCCGCAGGTCGTGCGGTCCGGGGCTGGCCTCGGGGTGACCCTGGAAGCCGAACACCGGCCGCTCGCTGAAGGCGATGCCCTGGAGCGATCCGTCGAAGAGCGAGCGGTGCGTCGCCTTCACGCCCTCAGGGAGCGTGGTCTCATCGACCGCGAAGCCGTGATTCTGGCATGTGATGAACACCCGTCCCGACTCCAGGTCCTGAACCGGGTGATTGGCGCCGTGATGGCCGAACTTCATCTTCACGGTGCGCGCGCCCGCGGCGAGCCCCAGGATCTGATGGCCGAGGCAGATGCCGAACACCGGCAGATCGGTGCAGAGGAATTTCTTCGTGGCCTCGATGGCGTAGGTGCAGGGCTCGGGATCGCCGGGGCCGTTCGAGAGGAAGATGCCGTCGGGCGCGAGCGCGAGGGCGTCCTGGGCGCTGGTCTGCGCCGGCACCACCGTCATGCGGCAACCGCTGTCGGCGAGGAGCCGCAGGATGTTGCGCTTGATGCCGAAGTCGTACGCGACCACGTGCAGGCGCTGCGGCGAGCGGATCGGCGCGCGCGCGCGCTCGGGCCACAGGTTCCCTTCGTTCCACTGGAAGCCGCGCTTGGTGGTCACCACCTTCGCGAGGTCCATGCCCTTCAGGCCTGGAAACTTGCGCGCGGCGATGACCGCGGCGACCTCATCGGCCTTGTCGCCGGTCATGATGCAGCCGGCCTGCGCACCCTTCTCGCGCAGCAGCCGCGTCAGCTTGCGCGTGTCGATGCCCGCGATCGCGACGATCCGGCCGCGCTCGAGAAACTCCGGCAGCGACTCGTTGGCGCGCCAGCTGCTCGCCAGCAGCGAGAGGTCGCGGATGATCAGTCCCGCGGCGTAGACCTGTGTGGATTCCAGGTCTTCCGGGGTGGCGCCGGTGTTGCCGATGTGCGGGCAGGTGAGCGTGACGATCTGACGGGCGTAGGAAGGATCGGTGAGAATTTCCTGGTAACCGGTGAGGGCGGTATTGAAAACAACTTCGCCTGTGGTGTTGCCCTTCGCTCCGATCGACTGGCCGCGGAAGATCGTCCCATCGGCCAGCGCGAGCACCGCAGGTCCGCTCACGTGATCAATTCTCCCCGACGCAGATACACAAAGCGGGAGGAGTTCTCAGCGAACATCCTCCCGCCTTGCTTGGACTAACCCGTACACGGATTACGCAGAAATTCTACGGGTTACCCGGGCGATGTGTCCACGGAAAAATCCGCCGCCCACGGGGCGCGCTGGACCTCGTATGTTCATGTCAAAAACTCCCTAAGTGTTTGTTTTTACACGTACCACATCGCCCATGCCATAACGTCCGGCGGGCACCGACTGCACCCAGAGCGCGGCGGCCAGCGCCCCCCGGGCGAATATCGCCCGATCCAGGGCCCGGTGGGTCAGAGACAGCTGCTCGCCCGCACCGGTGAAGATCACCGTGTGCTCCCCGACGATGTCCCCGGCGCGCACGGCGGCAAAGCAGATCTCCCCGTCGCGGCGTGCCCCTGCCGGGGCGGTTTCAGGCAGCAGCGCACCGGCAGCGCTCACGCCCGGGGTGCCGCTCGCCCTTCCCGGCCCCAAGCCCGCCTCGCGTGCGGCCGCGGCGAGCGTGAGCGCGGTGCCCGAGGGCGCATCGCGCTTCGTGCGATGGTGCATCTCGAGGACATCGATGTCGAAGCCCGCCGTGAGCGACCGCGCGGCGGAGCGCACCAGCTCGACCAGCACCGCGGCGCCGAGACTCACGTTCGCGGCGACGAGCAGCGCGACGTCCCGGGAGGCCGCGCTCAGGTCCTCCTCGAGCGCCGCGGTGAAGCCGGTCGCACACAGCAGCAAAGGCTTGCGCGCCGCACGGCACGCCAGGAGGTTCGCGCGCGTCGCGGTGGGAAGGCTGAAGTCGATCGCCACGTCGGCCTGACGGAGCGCCAGCGGCAGATCGCTCACCACCGGGACCCCGAGGCTCCCGACACCTGCGAGCTCTCCGGCGTCGTGTCCGAGGCCCGGGCTCGTGGCGGAGGCCACGGCGGCCGCGAGCGCCACGCGCGGAAACTCGGGCACGGCGCGCACGACGGCCCGGCCCATTCGGCCCGTCGCCCCGATGAGGGCGACGCGCACGGGGCCGCGATGGGTCGCTGCCATGATCAGCGCTGCGTCGGTCCCGGCTCGCCGGAGAAGAACCGCTTGACGCCCTCGAGAAAGCCCTTCTCGCGGGGAGCGTGCTTACCGGCCTGCGTCGTCAGCGATTCATCGAGCCGCCGGATCAGCTCGCGCTGCTCCTCGGTGAGGTGCACGGGCGTCTCGACGACCACCCGGCAGAAAAGGTCCCCGCGCGCGCCCCCGCGCACGGGCTTCACTCCCTTGTCGCGGAGACGAAAGACGCGCCCCGACTGGGTCTCGGGCGGAATCTTCAGCTGCACGTCCCCCCCGAGCGTCGGCACGGCGACGGCGCCCCCGAGCGCCGCGGTGGCGAAGCTCACCGGCACCTCGCAGGAGAGGTGCTCCCCGTCGCGCTCGAAGATCGGATGCTCGCGCACGTGGACCTCGACATACAGGTCCCCGGGCGGGCCGCCGTTGCGCCCGGCTTCCCCCTCGCCCGCCAGCCGCACCCGGTCGCCGTTGTCGACCCCGGCGGGCACTTTGACCGCGAGCTTGCGGGTGCGGCGGACGCGCCCCTGACCCAAGCAGGTGTCGCAGGGATTGCGCACGATGCTGCCCGTGCCGCGGCAACGCGGACAGGTCTGCTGCAGCTGGAAGAAGCCCTGAGAGATCCTCACCTGCCCGGCGCCCCCGCAGGTGTCGCAGGTGGCCGGCTGGCTGCCCTTGGCCGCACCGCTCCCCTTGCACACCTCGCACTCCGCGAGCCGCGCGACCTCGATCTCGGCGTGGTGGCCGAACACCGCCTGGGGGAGCTCGAGCTCGAGCTCGTAACGCAGGTCCGCTCCGCGGAACGCCTGGGAGCGGCCGCTGCGGCGCGCGCCGCCGAAGATGTCCCCGAACACATCCCCGAAGATGTCGCCGAAGGCGTCGGCGCTGAATCCGCCGCGCGCTCCTCCCGCGCGGCCACTCGCCTCGACACCGGCGTGACCGTGCTGATCGTAGGCCGCGCGCTTGTGCGGGTCGGTGAGCACCTCGCAGGCTTCCTTCGCCTCCTTGAAGGACTCCTCCGCGTCCCGATCGTCGGGGTTGCGGTCGGGGTGATACTTCATCGCGAGCCGGCGGTAGGCCTTCTTGATCTCGGCCTCAGTCGCCGTCCTCGGTACGTCGAGTACCTTGTAGTAATCGCGCTTCGCCATCGGCGGCGCTTACGAGGCCTTGCGTCCCTTGTCCTTCACCTCTTCGAACTCGGCGTCCACCACGTCCTCGCGGGCGGCGCTCCCACCACCGTTCTGCGCGCCGGCCGCCTCCGCCCCAGCGCCGTCCGCCGTGGCTGCGGCCTCCGCGGCCTGGGCCCGCTGCGCAATGGCGCCTGATGCCTGCGCCAGCGCCTCGGCCTTCTTCTCGATGACGTTGCGGTCATCGCCCTTGAGCGCGGTGCGCAGGTCCGAGACCGCCGACTCCACCTTCGCGCGCTCGGCCGCGTCCACCTTGTCGCCGAGGCTGCGCAGCGACTTCTCCACCGCGTGGATCAGGCCGTCGGCCTTGTTGCGAGTGTCGACCAGCTCGCGGAAGCGCCGGTCCTCCTCGGCGTGCGCCTCGGCGTCGCGCACCATGCGCTTGATCTCCTCCTCGGTGAGGCCACTCGAGGCCTTGATGACGATCTTCTGCTCCCTGCCGGTGGCCTTGTCCTTGGCCGAGACGTTGAGAATGCCGTTGGCGTCGATGTCGAAGGACACCTCGACCTGCGGCATGCCGCGCGGCGCCGGCGGGATGTCCGTCAGATCGAACTTGCCGAGCGACTTGTTGTCCGCCGCCCGGTCGCGCTCGCCCTGCAGCACGTGAATGGTGACGGCGGTTTGATTATCGTCGGCGGTCGAGAACACGTTCGACGCCCGGGTCGGGATGGTGGTGTTCTTCTCGATGAGCTTGGTCATGACGCCGCCCAGGGTCTCGATGCCGAGCGACAGCGGCGTGACATCGAGCAGCAGCACGTCCTTCACCTCGCCCGCCAGCACGCCCGCCTGGATCCCGGCTCCCACCGCGACCGCCTCGTCGGGGTTGACGTCCTTGCGCGGCTCCTTGCCGAACAGATCCTTCACGTACTTCTGCACCAGCGGCATGCGCGTCTGCCCGCCGACCAGGATCACCTCGGCGATGTCGGAGGTGCTCACTCCCGCATCTTTGATGGCGACGCGGCAGGGCTCGACCGTCTTCTGCACCAGGTCCTCGACGAGGGAATCGAGCTTGGCGCGGGTCAGCTTGATGTTGAGGTGCTTCGGTCCCGAGGCATCGGCGGTGATGTAGGGGAGGTTCACGTCGCTCTGCTGGGTCGAGGACAGCTCGATCTTCGCCTTCTCAGCCGCCTCCTTCAGGCGCTGCATGGCGAGCGGGTCGTTCCGCACGTCGACGCCGGACTCCTTCTGGAACTGCTCTGCCAGGTAATTGATGATGCGCAGGTCGAAGTCCTCGCCACCGAGGAAGGTATCCCCGTTGGTCGAGAGCACTTCAAATTGGCGCTCGCCGTCGACCTGGGCGATCTCGATGATCGAGATGTCGAAGGTGCCGCCACCGAGGTCGTAGACCGCGATCTTGCGGTCGCCTCCTTGCTTGTCGAGCCCGTAGGCGAGCGCCGCGGCGGTCGGCTCGTTGATGATGCGCTTGACCGTGAGGCCGGCGATGCGGCCGGCGTCCTTGGTCGCCTGGCGCTGGGAATCGTTGAAGTAGGCGGGCACCGTGATCACCGCCTCGGTCACGGTCTCGCCGAGATAGTCCTCGGCGGTCTTCTTCATCTTCATCAGCACGCGCGCCGAGATCTCGGGCGGCGCCATCTTCTTGCCCTGGACTTCGACCCAGGCATCGCCGTTGTCGGCGCGCATTATCTTATACGGGACCATCTTGATGTCCCGGCGCACCACCTCGTCCTCGAACTTGCGGCCGATCAGGCGCTTGATGGCGAAGAGGGTGTTCGGGGGATTGGTCACCGCCTGGCGCTTGGCGGGCTGGCCCACCAGCACCTCGCCGTCCTTGGTGAAGGCGACGATCGAGGGGGTGGTGCGGTCGCCCTCGCTGTTCTCGATCACCCGGGGCTTGCCGCCCTCCATGATGGCCACGCACGAGTTGGTCGTGCCGAGGTCGATGCCGATTACCTTTGCCATGAGTGCACTCCGCCAATCCTCTGCCAAAAGGGTGATTCCAGGGTCACTTCTTTGGGGGTCCCGGCGCGAGCTTTCAAGCCTTCGGGGCGGGCTCGCGGGCGACGATCACCCGGGCCGGACGCAGCAGCCGGCCGTTCAGCTCGTAGCCCGACTGCACCACCCGGAGCACCGAGCCCGGCTCGGCCGTGGCGGACTCCTCGGCCATCACGGCCTCGTGCCGCTCCGGGTCGAAGGGCTCCCCCGCGGGATCGATCAGCCCGACCCCGATCCGCTCGAGCGCCTGCGATAGTAGCCGCAGGGTCGCCTCCTGGCCTTCTCTGAGGCCGCGGCTGTCGGTCCGTCCGGCGCTCTGCACGGCCGCCTCCAGGCTATCCTTCACCGGCAGCAGCTCCGCAGCGAACTTCTCCAGCCCGTAGCGGTTGGCCGCCTCGATGTCGCGCTGGGCGCGCTTGCGCACGTTGTCGAGCTCGGCCAGGGCCCGCAGGTACTGCTCCCGATGGCTCCTGGCGCGCTCCTCCGATTCGGCGAGCGCCTGCTGCAGCCGCTCGAGCTCGACCAGCTCCGCTGCCGTCTCGGGCGGCACCGCGGGCGGCTCGCTCGCGGCGCTCTGCCGATCGCGTCCGGACTCGTTGGCAGTCATCTCGCTAAAACCTCCGGCAAATCCCCATGCCGCCCCGCCCCCGCGGTCCGCGCAGCTCACCCGGGGGGTGGGGATCAGCGTCTCGAATTCAAGGCCGCGCCGAGCAGTTTAGCGGTCATCTCGACGATGGGGATGACCCGCTCGTAGGACATGCGTGTCGGCCCGATGACCCCGAGCACGCCGAGCACCGACTCGCCGTCGGCGTAGGGCGCCGTGACGACGCTGCAATCGTCGAGGATCTGGTAGCCGGACTCGTGGCCGATGAATATCTGCACGCCTTCCGCCTTCAGGCTCTGGTCGAGCAGGTGCAGGAAGTCGCGTTTCTCGTTGAACGCCTCGAACAGCCGCCGCAGCTTCTCGACGCTCGTGAGCTCGGCCGCGCCCATGAGGTTGGTCTCGCCCTTGATGACGTACTCGAGCCGGCTCTCACCGGCGCCGCTCTCGAACACCTGCTGCGCGACCGAGATCGCCTCCAGCATGATCTGGTTCATGTGGGCGTGCGCCTCGGAGAGCTGGCGCAGGATCTCCTGGCGCGCCTCGGGGAGCGAGCGCCCGCGGAACTGCTCGTTGAGATAGTTCGAGGCGCGCTTGAGCTCGTCGGGCGAGAAGTGACGCTCGAGCTGGATGACGCGGTTCTGAACCTCGCGGTCGTTGAACACCAGCACCACCAGCACCCGGTTCTCCGAGAGCCCCACGAACTCGATCTGGGTGATGGCGGCCTGCCGGGTGCGCGGCAGCGTCACCACCCCGGCGAGGTGGGTCGCCCTCGAGAGAAGCTCCGAGACCGTGGCAATGAGGTCGGTCGAGCTCTCACGGCTCGTCTCGAACGCGCGGCGCAGCTCCGCCCCCACCACCTCATCGAGCGGCCGCAGCCGCAGGAGCGAATCGACGAAGAAGCGGTACCCCTTGTCGGTGGGCACGCGGCCGGCCGAGGTATGGGGCGAGGCGACGAACCCGAGCTGCTCGAGATCCGCCATGACGTTGCGCACCGTGGCGGAGGAGAGCTGCAGCCCCGACTCGCGCGACAGCGCCCGTGAGCCCACCGGCTGGCCGTCGCGGATGTAGCTCTCGATGAGTATCCGCAGCAGGTGCTGGGCCCGCTCGCCCAGAGCTTCTTCCCGTTCGTGACCCATAGACCTCTCGGGTGCGCCCGTCCCGCAGAAGCTAGCTTTCGCCCGCACCGACCGTCAAGCAAGCCCGTGGTGCACCACGGGCCGCGCCGAAGCCGAAGCGGTGACCTGCGGCATTGGCTGAAGGCGCGCTCAGCGTGTTACAAAGGCGCGCCTCGCTTCACGCGAGCTCTACGGCCCGAGGGCTGCCGATGGCCTTTCCTGTGCGCTGTTGTGCCTTAGTGGGCAGATTCGAGGATCCGCGCATCGCCGAGAGCGTGAGCGCGCTGCTGCCGCACCTCGCGCGCCGCGGGGTCGAGGTGCTGGTGAGCGAGCACAACCCGCCCGGCGTGCCCGGCGCGGGCGTCATGCGAGTCGCCGACGCCGAGCTCGGCGCGCGGACCGACCTCCTGATCGCCATCGGCGGCGATGGCACGCTGCTGCACGCGGCGCGCCTGGTGGCGCGCCACGCCGTGCCGCTGCTCGGCGTCAATCGCGGCCGCCTCGGCTTCCTCACCGATGTCATGCCGCAGAACATGCTGCAGTGGGTGGATGCGGCGCTCGCGGGCGAGCTGGAGGCCGACCGGCGGCAGTTGCTGACGGCGCGCCTGCACCAGGCGGACGGGCGGCAAGCGCAGGCGTTCGCGCTCAACGACGTCGTGATGCAGAAGCACGACACCGGCCGCACGCTCGACTTCGATACCCGCGTGAACGGCCGCTACGTCAACACGCACACCGGCGACGGCATCATCGTCGCGAGCGCGACCGGCTCGACCGCCTACGCGCTCTCGTGCGGCGGCCCGATCATCGAGCCGCACCTGGAAGCGCTCGTGATCGCGCCCATCTGCGCGCACACCCTCTCGGACCGCCCGATCGTCGTGTCGGCGCGCTCGGTCATCGAGATCGCACTGCACGAGCGACCCGACACCCGCGCGAACGTCATCTGCGACGGCGCGATACTCGGCTCGCTCGTGCCCGGCGATCGCCTGGAGACCCGCACTGCGGGCGAGCACGTGACGCTGCTGCATCCGCCGGCGCACGATTACTACAAGATCCTGCGCTCGAAGCTGCACTGGGGCCGCGGCAGCGTCGAGCGCTGACGGCTGCGGTTCTGCCATGCTCAGCCACCTGCAGATCCGCGACTTCGCCCTCATCGACTCGGTGGAGCTCGAGTTGCGCCCGGGACTCACGGTGCTCACGGGCGAGACCGGCGCGGGCAAGTCGATCGTGGTGGATGCGCTGCAACTGCTCGCCGGAGGGCGCGCCGGCGCGGAAGCGGTGCGCCACGGCGCCGAGCGCGCCGAGATCACCTGCGCCTTCGAGCTCGCCGGGGTCTCGGGCGAGCTCAGGCAGTGGTTGGCGGAGCAGTCGATCGGCGGCGCGGACGAGCTCATCGTGCGGCGGGTCGTCGGAGCCGACGGCCGCTCGCGCGCCTATCTCGACGGCCAGGCGGTGCCGCTGCAAGTGCTGCGCGAGGCCGGCGAGCTCCTCATCGATATCCATGGCCAGCATGAGTTCCAGTCCCTGACGCGCAGCGCCGCGCAGCGCGTGCTGCTCGACGAGTACGGCTCGCTCACCGAGCTCACCTCCCAGGTCGGCATCGCGCATCGGGCGTGGCTCGGGCTCCTCAACCGTACGCTCGAGCTCGAAAGCAAGGCGCGCGACCGCGACACGCGGGTGGAGCTCCTGCGCTACCAGGCGCAGGAGCTCGAGGCCCTCAAGCTCCGGCCGGGCGAGATCGAGGCGCTCGGCGAGGAGCGCGCACGGCTCGCGAACCGCGGGCGGCTCGCCGCAGGCGCTCACACCGCGCTCGCGGAGCTCTACGAGAACGAGGGCGCGAGCGCGCACGCTGCGGTGAGCCGGGCGCTGCAGGCGCTGCGGGGACTCACCGCTCTCGACGGCCAGCTCGCGCGGCTGCTGCCGATGCTGGAGGAGGCCTCGATCCAGGTGCGCGAGGCGGCGCGCGAGCTCGAGCGCTATCGCGAGACCCTCGATGTCGACGCCGCGCGCCAGGAGGAGGTCGAGCGGCGGCTGGCGGCGATCGAGGAGCTCTCGCGCAAGCACCGGGTGGCCGCGCCCGAGCTCACCGAGCGCGCCCGGCAGCTCGCCCTCGAGCTCGCCACCCTCGAGCGCGCGGAAGTGGATCTCGCGGCGCGGCGCGTGCAGCTCGCCGAGGCGCTCGAGAGCTATCGCACGCAGGCCCAGGAGCTCTCCGCAAGACGCGTGCGCACCTCGCGCGAGCTCTCCCGCGACATCTCCGCGCGCATGCAGACGCTCGGCATGTCGGGCGGGCGCTTCGAAGCCGACGTCACCCAGAACGGCAACGCCGATCCGACCGAGCACGGGATCGACAGCATCGAGTTCCGCGTCACCGCCAACCCGGGACAGCCGCCCCGGGCGCTCGCCAAGGTCGCCTCGGGAGGCGAGCTCGCGCGGCTGTCGCTCGCGGTGCAGGTATCGGGCGCGGCGCAGGCGACGCGCTGCATGGTATTCGACGAGGTGGACGCCGGCATCGGCGGCGCGGTCGCGGAGATCGTGGGCCGCGAGCTCCGCGCTCTCGGCGGGCGTGGACAGGTACTCTGCGTGACGCATCTGCCGCAGGTCGCGGGTCAGGCGCATCATCACCTGCGGGTCACGAAGCTCACCGACGGCCGCACCACGCGCACCACGGTCGCGGAGCTCACGACCGAAGATCGCGTCGAGGAGCTCGCCCGGATGCTCGGCGGCATCGAGGTGAGCGGCAAGGCGCGCGAGCACGCCCGCGAGATGCTGGCCGGCGGCTCGCGCGGCGGCGGCGAGCCCGCGGCCGCGCCCGCCGCGAGAGCTCCCTCTGCCCCCACAGCTCCCCCTGCCCCGGCCGAGACTTCAGCGCACCCGCGGCGTGCGCCGCCCACGCGGCGCTCTTAGCCGGGCTTTCGCGGGTGGGTCGGCTAACTGCTCTTGCCGCGGTTCCGGAACGGGCAGTTGGGGCGCTTGCAGCTCCCGTACAGAATCAGCGAGTGATCGCGAATCGTGAAACCGAGCTTGTTCGCGACCGCGGTCTGGCGCTCCTCGATTCCCGAGTCCATGAACTCTTCCACACGGCCACAGTCCTGGCACACGATGTGATCGTGATGAGTCCCCTGATTGAGCTCGAACACCGCCATGCCATCCTCGAAATGATGGCGCGTGACGAGCCCGGCGGCCTCGAACTGGGTCAGCACGCGGTAGACGGTAGCCATGCCGATGTCCTCGTTGGACTCGAGCAGCGTACGGTAGATGTCCTCGGCCGACATATGGCGGGTGGAGCTGCCCTCGAGAATCTCCAGGATCTTCAGGCGAGGCAGCGTCACCTTCAAACCGGCTTTGCGAAGGTCCTTGCCTTCCACGCGAACTCTCCAGCGGACCCGTGGCGGCGCGCTCAAACGGCGCGCGCACCGCGATCAGGTATGATTCGGGGGAATGATTATCCTCCATTGGACACGGGAGCGCCTACCCTCGGTGAGTGCCACAGCCCTGGCGCTGCTCGCCACGACGCTCGGCGGCTGCGTGTATCGGATGAACATTCAGCAGGGCAACTATCTCGAGGGCAAGACGGTCGATCAGCTGCAGTCCGGCATGACTCGCAGCCAGGTGCGGTATCTCCTCGGCACCCCGATGGTGCCCGCGGTGTTCGACAAGGATCGCTGGGACTACGTTTACTACTTCAAGCGCGGGCGGCTGCGCAGACCCGAAGAGCGCCATCTGATCGTGTTCTTCAGGGAAGACAAGGTGACGCGTTTCGAGCGCGACAACGTGCCCAACAGCGCTCCTCAGGCGCCGGATCAGGGACCGCCGGTCTCGAAGTTCCCGGGCATCTGAGCAGCGCCGCCGCGCACCTCACCTCAGCGGCCGCGGCGCTCGCGCGCGACGCGCTGGCGGCGCTGCTCGCGCGGATCGCCCCGCAGCGCCCGGTACAGCTCGATTCGGTCCCCGTCCGCGCATCGGTCAGCGCGAGCGCGCCGCTCGCCGAAGATGCCGACCGCGGCGCTGTCCCAGGGTATGTCGAGCGACGGCCCCGCGGCGGCGCGCGCGGCGATGAGCGCGTCAAGGATGCTCGCCTCCGGGCTAAGCTCGACGCTCCAGAGATACTGCCGCTCGCGCGTCGCGTAGGCGACGAGGCAGCGCTTGCCGGGCGGTGCGGCGGGTGGCAGCGCGCTCACGGCCTCGAGCGGGCACGCGCCACGAAGGCATCCACCAGCGATCCGAGCGTCTCGGCGAAGCGCGGCTCGAAGAGCATCGCGGTCAGCGGGTTCCTGAACGCAAAGCGCATCGCGAGCTCGACGCGGCAGCTGTCGCCGTCGACCGGCGTCAGCCGCCACTCGCCCTGCAGCGTGCGAAACGGCCCGCTCACCAGCTGCATCAGGATGCTGCGGTCGGGCTCGAGCGTGTTGCGCGTCGTGAACTCGCCCTGCAGAGCCCCCTGCCTCACCCCGAGGGTGGCCACGATCTCGTGCGGCGAGCGCGACTCGACCCTGGCATGAGTGCACCATGGCAGGAACTGCGGATAGCTCTCGATATCGCTGATGAGCGCGAACAACGCCGCGGGCGGCCTGCCCACCAGCGCCGAGCGCCTGATCTCTCGCATCGGGACATTTTCCCATTAGGCTTAGCGGATGACCAAAGAGCCTCAAGCGCCGCGGCTGATCGCCGAGAACCGCAAGGCGCGCTTCGACTACTTCATCGAGGAGCGTTACGAGGCGGGCATGTCGCTCGAGGGCTGGGAGGTCAAGGCCATGCGCGCCGGCCGTGCGCAGCTCAAGGAAGCCTACGTCTATCTGCGTGGCGGAGAGGCCTTCCTCATCGGTGCGCATCTCTCGCCGCTGCCGACCGCCTCCACCCACGTCCAGCCTGACCCCGTGCGCACCAGAAAACTGCTTCTCCGGCGCAGCGAGCTTCAGGGGCTGATCGGCGCCGTGGAGCGGCGGGGCTACACGCTGGTGCCCCTCGAGCTGTACTGGAAGAACGGCCGGGCGAAGCTGCAGCTGGGTCTGGCCAAGGGAAAGAAGCAGCACGACAAGCGCGCGGTGGAGAAGGACCGCGACTGGCAGCGGGATCGCGCGCGACTGCTGCGGCGCGGAGCTTAGATGATGCCGCAGGCGATGCGGGGTCGGGGCGCCGAGGCAACCTCGCTTCCACAGGCGCCTCGCACGCTGCAATGCAGCAACACGGCGCTTGAGGTATGCTGTCCGAGTCAACCTGAAGGGGGCGACCGGTTTCGACGTGGGTTACGAACCTTCAGGGGCGTACCGAGGCGCAGTGCCCTCGTAAATAATGCTGCAAATCATAGTTGCCAACGACGACAACTACGCTCTAGCTGCCTAAACGCAGCTGACCTCTGACCAGCTCGTGCCTGTGCGACTGAATCAGGGGACGCGTTCACAGGATCGCGCTCCGGCGTGCGACAGGCCGGTGCGTTAAGAGTCACTGTCCGCTGGCGTTGCGTCTTCCCTGCTCCTCGGGTAGCGCCGCGCGAGAAACAAAGAGAGAGCTACGTACGTAGATCCTGCTGTCTAGGACTTACGGACGGGGGTTCGATCGAGGGTCGCGCCAAATCGCGAGGTTTGGCTGATAACGGAGCTCACATCGACGAAACCTGACGGCGCCTCTCAAGTCAAGGGGCGGCATGGCAACGTCGAGGGGTAGGAAGAGGGCCAACCTCAGGCCTGCCCTGTAGAGACTCATAGACCCGCCGACGGCTCATCGCCTGGGGCGGGCACTAGGATCCAGCCGGCTCGGGCGGCTGGATAACACGCTCCGCGTCCACGCACTGCCTTCAGCGGTGCGCGGACGAAGGCATAGTCCAGCCCGCGGCGAAAGCCACGGATGTGCTGTCCCCCCGCCTCCACCAAGCAAGCGGTTCCCGGCCTTGAACGGCCGGGAACCGACGCGCCGGCAACCGAACGCCCAGCGCGAAATCAGCTCAGCCGCACCGCGCACCGGCGCGCATAGCTCCATTCCCCGAGCGGCAATTCGGGTGTCGGCCGGATTGAACATCGCTCGCCTTTTCCAGTATTTCAGTCCCGAATTGGGATGGCTCTATCCTCCGGTCCCGCGCTGGTTCCGGACCAAGCCACGGAGGTTCGCACCATAGGCACTCTGCGAAGGGACCCGCCCGCGCCCAGGGGAGCCCGGAGCCCCTCGGATACCGGGAGGGTGCGTGTCATTGACCCGCCCGATGAGTCTGTCGCGCTGTCCGCGGGCGAGAAACTCGCCGACATGGATCGGCGCTTCCGTCTGTTCGTGGAGAGTGTCAGAGACTACGCGATCTTCATGCTCGACCCGGCGGGGCGCATAGCTACCTGGAATGCGGGGGCAGAACGAATCAAGGGATACCGTGCGGCGGAGATCATCGGCCAGCACGTGTCGCGCTTTTACGCGCCCGAGGACGTCGAGCTCGACCTCCCGGCGCGCCTGTTGAAGAGGGCGCAGGAGGAGGGGCGCGTGGAGGCAGAAGGCTGGCGCGTTCGCGCGGACGGCTCCCGATTCTGGGGGCACGTGGTGATCACGGCGGTACGCGACGAACACGGAAACCTCCAGGGCTTCGGCAAGGTGACCCATGACCTGACGGAGCGCAAACAGGCCGAGGAGGCGCTCGGCGCTCTCGCCGGGCGGTTGGTTCACGCGCAGGACCGTGAGCGGCAGCGTGTCGCCACCTCACTCAGCGACAGCACCAGCCCCAGCTTCGTGGCGCTGCTGTCGAAGCTCTATCAGGTGAGGAAGCGCACCGACGGAACCACCGCCCAGTTGACCGACGACTGCATCGCCTTGGCCGAGTTTCTGTCGCGCGAAATCCGGACCGTCTCCTATCTCTTGCATCCGCCCGCGCTGGACACGGAAGGCCTGCTGGCCGCCCTGCGCACCTACCTGGAGGGTTTTGCGAGGCAGAAGGAGATTCCGATCGTCATCGACTTCCCGGCCCAATTGCAAAAGCTGCCCGAGTCGGCGGAGATTGCCCTGTACCGGGTCGTCCAGGAAGCGCTCCCGAGCCTCCTTCAGCTCTCGGGAAACCTGCGTGCGAAAGCCACTCTCGCGGTCGACAAGGAACACCTGTCGCTTCGAATTGGCGACGAGGGGCAAGGCCTGTCTCCGCAGGTCCTGGAGGAAGTCCGCAGAGGTCTCGGCGAGCTGGGTATCGCGACTGCGGGTCTTCGCGAGCGAATGAAGCTGCTCGGTGGCACCGTGCAGATCCATCCCACCATTGGCGGCACATGGGTCATCGCGACGCTGCCGCTCGACAAACCCGGCCTGCGGCAAGCCGCGCCGCATTCCTAGGCCGTAAGGCCGATCGGCTTAAAAAACGGATATGGGGTATTTGCCCCAGGGTATCGGCACAGCGCCGATACCCTGTCGTCCCCGCGCGGGAATAGACTCGCAACCCAATCCCCAAGGGCAATGCGATGGCAACAAGAATAACCGCCAAGGGACGGGTCACGCTTCCCCGGAAGGTCTGCGAGGCGCTGCGAGTGGGGCCGGGCGATCGGGTGCAGTTCGCCTTCAACGGCGGCGGGGAGATCGTCGTCAACAAGGCGCCACCGGAACTGCGGCCTACCGGGCGCGCCCGCAATGCCCGCCATCATGCGCGTCTCGAGGCGCAGATGCGCCGCCGTGCCGCCGAGCTCCTCGCGCTGCTTCGCGGCCTCGACTGAGCCCCAACCGCGCCCCTCCTCAGTCCGTCCGCCGTCCGTCGAGTGAGGTGAGCGGCCCGTAGAGGTCCGGCCGCCGGTCGCGGAACACGAACCAGTTGTCGCGCAGCTGCGCGGCCTCTGCGAGGTCGAAGGTGTGGGTGAGCACCGCGTCGCCCTCCTCGGGCGCTTCCTCGACCTTCGCGCCCATGGCGTCGGCAATGAAAGACGAGCCGTAGAAGCGGATGTAGAGCCCCTCGGGATCCTGCAGCGAGCGCTCGAGGCCGTAGCGGTTGGAGGCGATCAGCGGGGTGAGATTCGCGGCCGCATGTCCCTGCTGGGTGCGCTGCCAGTGCTCGCGCGAATTCACCGGCAGCGCGGGCGGGGGCTCGGTGCCGATGGCGGTCGGAAACATCAGCAGCTCCGCCCCCCTGAGGGCCATCACGCGAGCGGTCTCCGGAAACCACTGGTCCCAGCAGATGCCGACGCCGAGCCGCGCGAAGCGCGTCGGCCACACCTTGAACCCCGTGTCACCGGGGGAGAAGTAGTTCTTCTCCTGGTACCCGGGGCCGTTGGGAATGTGCGACTTGCGGTAGAGCCCCAAGTTCGTCCCGTCGGCGTCCAGGATCGCGATCGAATTGAAGCATGCAGGACCCGAGCGCTCGAAGAAGCTGATCGGCAGCACCACGCCGAGCTCGCGCGCCACCGGCGCGAAATGCCGCACCGCCCGGCTCTCGGATGCCGTGCGCGCGAGACTCAGGTGGCGCGCGTCCTGCTCGATGCAGAAGTACGGCGTCTCGAACAGCTCCGGCAGCAGGATGATCTGCGCACCGCGCGCCGCGGCCTGGCGCACCAGGCGCTCGGCGCGGGCGACGTTGCCCTCGATGTCCCAGTCGCACGCCATCTGCACGGCCGCCACCGACACCGGGCGCGGCGCGCTGCGGAAATGCCGGGGATCCCGGGACATGTTTGCCGCGACCTCAGGCCCGCGCCCGGCGCGACTCGAGCGAGCGATTCACCTGCTCGGTGATGCGCATGGCGGTCTCGAGCGCCACGAGCCCGGCCTCCCCCGGAACCACGGGCGGCCGGCCGCCGCGGGCGCACTCGAGGAAGGAATCGATCTCCGCCTTGAGCGCATCTCCGGGCTCGAGGCTCTGCTCCTCGATGGTCACCGGCAGCGGCCCCGGGCCGTCGGCCGCGGTGCGCTTGCGGATCAGCGTCACGATCTTCTGCTGCAGATCGAGCGAGAGGTAGGCGTCATCCTCGAAGATGCGCATCTTGCGCTCGGTCTTGAGGCTCACCCGCGAGGCGGTGGCATTGGCGATGCAGCCGCTCGCGAAACGGATGCGCGCGTTGGCGATGTCGATGCCTTCGGAGAACACCGGCGTGCCGATCGCATCGATCGAGGTGATCGGCGCGCCGACGATAGTCTGCACGATGTCGATGTCGTGGATCATCAGGTCGAGCACCACGTTGACGTCCGTGCCGCGCTCGCGGTACGGGGCGAGGCGATGGCATTCGACGAAACGCGGCGAATTCAGGTGCGGCTCGGCGGCGAGTATCGCCGCGTTGAAGCGCTCGAGGTGCCCGACCTGCAGCACTCGCCCGAGCCGGGCGGCGAGCGCGATCAGCTCGCGCGCCTGCGCCGGGGTGTCGGTGATCGGCTTCTCCACGAGAACATGCGCGCCGGCTTCGAGGAAGTCGCGGGCGATCTCGAAGTGCGCCGGCGTCGGCGTCGCCACGCTCACCGCGTCGACCTTGCCGAGGAGCGAACGGTAGTCGGTGGTCGCGCGTGTCTTGAGCTCGGCGGCGAGCGGCTCGCACGCCTCCGCGCGGGAGTCCGCGACCGCGATGAGCTCGCACCGCTGCGCTTGCGCGTACTTCTGCGCGTGAAACCGCCCCAGGTAGCCCACCCCGATGACGGCGGCTCTGATTTTCTGCATGAGAACGCTATTATGCCCGCCCGCGCGGCGACGCCCGAGGTGAAATGTCCACCCCGCCCCCGACCGACGGAATGGCACCCCTGGCGCGCCTCACGCGCCTGGGCGAGCGTTACGGCGCGCTGCCGCGGGCGAAGCGCGAGCTCGCCATTTTCGGCATAGCGCTGCTCTTCGGCCTCATCGCGATGCCCTTCCTCATCTGGTTCGCGGGCAATCGCGTGCTCGGCCCCTACATCCACGGCCAGAGTCCGCGTGCCGGACCGTTCGCCCTGACGGCAGATTTCCTGCTGGGTCTGCTGCACGGCTCGGCGGTGTTCTGGATCGTGGCGCTCGGGCCGGCGGTACTGCTGCTTCTGGTGCGCCTGTTCATCGCCCTGCTGCGCGCGTTACCGACCGCCCGCGATACTTGAGCCGGGCGCCCTCACTTCGGCCAGTACATCCAGACGGCCACGCCCAGCATGAGCAGCGTCGCCCCGTGGGCGGCCGCCCGCCAGGGGCGCTCGCGCAGCTCCCCGTAGAAGCTCCCGGCGGAAGCTGCCGAGAACAGGGTAAAGACGGCTATCGCGCGCATCAGGGCGGCATGCTCGGGCGCAAAGCGCGCCTGCTCGGCGGGCAGGAACAGGATCACAATCCACGTCATCAGCAGCCCCGTAGCCAGGGCCACGGCTGACCCCATCAGGATCCCCAGAAGCGCCGTGAGAGGTCTCATACCACCCGATGTCTCATGGTGTGAGGACCGTACTTGCTAAACACGAACCGCCCGCTCTAGCCTAGGTCTACTCAAGTGTACCGAACGTGCGAGCCCTAGCCGATGAGCCAACCCCTGCGCCGATCCCCCCGATGGCTGATCGCCTCGGTCCTTCTCGTCTTTGCGCTCGCGCTCGCCGGCTCCGCGCAGGCCCCGGCGGGCACCTCGGTATTGCCGCCCGGGACGCTCGGGCCGACCGACATGCAGCGCGCGACGGCGCGCAAGGTCGGCCGCATCCTCGAGGAGGCCCATTACAGCCGCGCCTCGCTCGATGAGCGGATGTCGGGGGTCGTCTACCACCGCTACCTGGAGTTCCTCGACGGGCAGCGCAGCTACTTCCTCGCGAGCGACATCGAGGAATTCAACGCCTACGGGAAGCAGTTCGGCGACATGATCCGCACCGGCAGCATCGATCCGGCGTATCTGATCTTCGCGCGCTTCCAGCAGCGCAATCGCGAGCGCCTCCAGCACGCGCTCGCGCTGCTGAAGACCGAGCCCGACTTCACCGTCAACGAGTCGTTCGAGTTTGACCGGACGCACGCCCCGTGGCCCGGGGATGCGGCGACGATGGATGAGCTGTGGCGCAAACGCGTGAAGAACGATGCGCTGTCGCTCATGCTCGCCGGCAAGCAGTGGCCGGATGCAGCAGAGGTTCTGCGCAAGCGCTACGAGCGCGTGCTGAAGCGGGTCGACCAGGTGACCAGCGAGGACGTGTTCGAGGGCCTGATGAACTCCTACGCGCGCGCCTTCGACCCGCATTCGAGCTACTTCTCGCCGCGCAGCTCCGAGGAGTACCGCATCCAGATGAGCCTCAACTACGAGGGCATCGGAGCCTCGCTCCAGATCGTGGACGATTACGTCACCATCATGAACGTGCTCGAGGGCGGCCCGGCGGCCATGGCGGGCACACTCACCACCAACGACCGCATCACCGGCGTCGGCCAGGGGCACGACGGAGCGTTCACCGACGTCATCGGCTGGCGGCTCGACGATGTGGTGCAGCTGATCCGTGGCAAGGCGGGCACCACGGTGCGGCTGCAGGTGCTGCCCGCGGGCGCGGCTCCCGGCGGCGCCGAGAAGATCATGGAGTTCGTGCGCAACAAGGTGACGCTCGAGGCGCAGGCCGCGCACAAGGATGTGAGATCCGTGGCGCGCAACGGCCGCACGCTCAAGATCGGCGTGATCACCGTGCCCGGGTTCTATCAGGACATCGCCGCGCAGAACGCCGGCGACGAGAACTACCGCAGCACCACCCACGACGTGCTGAAGCTGCTGCGGGACCTCAAGAGCGAGAACGTCGACGGGCTGCTCGTTGACCTGCGCGGCGACGGCGGCGGCTATCTGCCAGAGGCGACCGCGCTCACCGGGCTATTCATCAACCACGGTCCGGTCGTGCAGCTGCGCGATACGGCCGGCAGGCTCGAGGTGCTGGACGATCCGGAGCCCGCGCCGGCCTACGACGGCCCGCTCGCGGTGCTGGTCGACCGGTTGAGCGCGTCGGCGTCGGAGATCTTCGCCGGCGCGATCCAGGACTATCACCGCGGCATCATTCTGGGACAGACCACCTTCGGCAAGGGCACGGTGCAGAACCTGGTGCCGCTCGACCGCTGGTCGCAGAAGCCCGTCAACGGGCAGCTGACGGTGACCATCGGCAAGTTCTACCGGGTGACGGGCGAAAGCACCCAGCATCGCGGGGTCGAGCCGGACGTTCCCCTCGCCTCGCCGCTCGACACGAAGGAAGTGGGCGAGAGCGCGCTCGAGTCGGCGCTCCCCTGGGATCGCATCGCGGGCGTCCCCTTCAGGGTCAGCACCGCCTCGGCCGCGGTCCCGCCGGTAGCCGCCCTGGCCACGGAAGAGGATGCGCGCGCCCAGCGCGACCCGGACTATCGCTGGCTGCTCTCCGATATCGCCGCCATCGATTCGGTACGCGGGCAGCACAGCGTGTCGCTAAACCTCAAGGCGAGACGCGAAGAGCGCGCCCGCATCGACGCCGAGCGGCTCACGCGGGAGAACAGCCGCCGCGCGGCGAAAAACCTGCCGCCGCTGAAGAGCGTCGAGGAGCTCGAGAAGACCAAGGACAAGGACGAAGCGGCCGACGTGGTGCTCGAGCAGGCGACCCAGGTCATGGCCGACATGGTCTCAGGGGCGCACATCCAACCACAGACGAAGACCGCGCGCGCGAGCGGTTGAGCGAACGCGCGACGAGCGTCGGGCTGCGTTCGACGGGCCTCGCGCGGCGACGCTTCAGCGCAGCAGGACCCGGAACAGGTCCCAGGTGTCCTCGGCGAGCACGTTGGGGAGCTTGTCAGCCTGGGCCCCGAGGGCCGCCAGCGCCAGCACGTCGCCTTCGGAGAACGCCAGCGAGTCGGCGAGCGGGGCGGTGTCGGCATCGCCCCGATAGCGGGCCGCAGTCTGCAGCCGCGCCACACGCGCCTTGATCTCCCCAGCCCAGCCGGTGCGCTCGTTGATCAGACGCTGCGCGCGGGCGATCTGGCCCATGAGCAGCACGCATTCCTTCGGCGAGCCGTACTCATCGGGCGTCTCACGGCGCGCGGTGGCCTCGCGCGCCATCATGAGGAGCGGTCCCTTGAGCTGCGTCACACGCAGGCACAGCACTTCGGCGTGGGCGATCGCCGCGAGATTGATGCTGCGGCGAGCGGCGACCGACAGCCCCTGAAACTCGGGCGCGGCTTCGCGCTCGATCTCCTCGAGCGCCTGCCGCGCCTGGCCGAGCGAAGCCCCGGCGCTCTCGACGGCCATCCGCGCGGCGGCGGTGCGCCGCTCGAGCGCACGGCGCTTGAAGTAGTGCCAGAAGCGCGTCAGTTTGGCACGCTCGGCCTCGAGTGCCGTGAGCTGCGCCGAGGTCTCCGCATTCAGCCCTTCGGCGGCGCGCAGCTGGCTCTCGGCGCCCTGGCGGCGCGCAAACCCCTTGCGATTGTGCTGCGCGATGTGCGCGCGGCGCTCGTGATCCTCCTGCTGGCGCACGAGATCGGCAATGAACTGCGTGATGAGCTCGCGTCCCGACTGCCACAGGCGGCGCAGCTGATAGAACACCAGCGCCGGGTAGCCGGTCTCGGCCGCTACGAGCCGCCCCTCGAGCGTAGCCAGCATGTCCTGCACGCGCTGGGTGGCCGCCTCCTGCTGCTTGATCAGGTCCTTGAGGCGGAAGGTCTCTTCCTGCAGGTCGCCGTAGGCCTTCTTGAGCTCGGCGCGATTGCGAAACAACGCCAGCACCCGATGGTCGTCATCGGGTGAGCCGTCGGGGCGCAGGTTGAGCTTGAGAAACCCGAGTTGACGCAGCGACTTCATGAGAAAGGCGGCGGCGGACCGCCACCTCTCACTCGCCGGCTTCGGGCTCCGTGCTGGATGAGAAGCGATGACCGCGCTCCACGCAGTATTCCAACCACTTATTTAACATCATGTTACGCGCCCAACGCTGATCCAGTTCACGCTCCGCGTGGCTGCGCAGCGCCCGAAGCAGCGGCTGACCGTGAGCGTCCGCCCACTGCCGCGCCTCGACGAGATGCGCGTCATGGTAGATGCGTACGCGCATGTCCGGGTACTGCAGCGCCCCGCGCGCGTCGGGCAGCAGGTAGGTGAGATTGACGTCGCTCGTGTAGGGCGAGCGCTCGGTCACGGTGAGAACGAGTTCACAGTCCCCGCGCACCGAGGAGGTATGGCGGCCCGAGAGCGCCGCCAGCCCTCCGGCCAGCCAGCCGAGGCGGATGAAGTTGCTCTCGTAGAGTCCCATGAGCGCGACGAAGCTGCGCGGCCGGGCGCGCCATGAGACGACGGTTTGCGTGTCGGTGAGCAGCACGTGGCGACTATAACGCACGAGGCTCGCTCTGCAAGCCGATCACGGCGCGGAATTTGTGCCGCTTTGCGCGCCTGAAGCCGCTTGCAATTTTCGTGCGACCTCGAGGGCGCACCCCACGGCGACCGTGACTCGTGCAACAATGTTATGCTCGGTGGCGAGCCTTGCGCGCCGCGGGCGGGATCTGTTGCGGCGTCACGGCCGCAGCCGCCGCTCGATGCCGCTGGTGTTCAGGATGCGGCTGGCGATCTCCTCGATCGAGCACTCGGTGGTGTCGAGCCACGGCAGCGCGTAGCGGGAAAACAGCGCCTCGGCCGCGCGCAGCTCGTACAGCACCTGCTGCCGCGAGGCGTAGCGGCTGTCCGGCCGGCGCTCGTTGCGGATCTGCTGCAGCCGCTCGGGCCTGATGGTGAGCGCAAACAGCTTGGCGCGATACGGCTCGAGCCGTGGCGGCAGCCGTCCCGCCTCCAGATCGTCCTCGGTGAGCGGATAGTTGGCGGCGAACACTCCGTACTGCAGCGCCATGTACACACAGGTGGGCGTCTTACCGACCCGCGACACACCGATCAGCACCACATCGGCGTGCGCATAGTCGCCGCCGCTGCCGTCGTCGTTGGCGAGCGAGAAGTTGGTAGCCTCGATGCGCGTCGTGTAGGCGGCGAGATCGGCCATGCCGTGTGCGCGCCCGGCGCGGTGCGTCGAGCGCGCGTCGAGCTCGCGCTCGAGCGGACCGACGAACGTCGAGAACAGGTCGAGGAACAGCGCATTCGCCCCCATGAGGATCTCGCGCAGATCGTCCTGCACCAGAGTGCTGAACACGATCGGACGCAGACCCTGGTCGGCCGCGCGGTTGATGCGCCGAACGGCCTCCTCCGCCTTGTCAAGGCTCGACACAAATGGCAAAGTCACCGGGCGAAATTCCTGCCCCTCGAACTGCGTCATGAGACTGTGGCCCAGTGTTTCCGCAGTCACACCCGTCTGGTCCGAAACGAAGAAAACGGTTCGACTGCTCACGGCGTGCTTGGCTTCCAGGGCTGGTGCGATGAGAGCGCAGTGTTTCATCCGGCCCGCGCACTAGCAAGCGCCAAGCGCCCGCATCGACCGTGAGGAGCCGCCTTGAAAACCTACGTGATCCGGTTCGAGCAGCTCGGCATGCGCGACGTCGAGACCGTGGGCGGCAAGAACGCCTCGCTCGGGGAGATGATCTGCGCCCTCGGCGCACTCGGGATCAAAGTGCCGGGCGGCTTCGCCACCACCGCTCACGCCTATCGCGAGTTCCTGGCGCAGGGCGGCCTGGACGCGCGCATCCGGGCCGAGCTCGCGCGCCTCGATGTCGATGACGTGGCGCGGCTCGCCGCGACCGGCGCGCGCATCCGGCAGTGGATTCTGGAGACGCCCTTTCCGCCGCCGCTCGCGGCGGCGGTGAGCGCGGAGCTGCGCCGCATGAGCGGCGACGGGGCGCCCCCGGCCGTGGCAGTACGCTCCTCGGCCACCGCCGAGGATCTGCCCGAAGCCTCCTTTGCCGGCCAGCAGGAGAGCTTCCTCAACGTGAGCGGCGAGGCCGCGGTACTCGAGGCGATGCGAGCGGTGTTCGCCTCGCTCTACAGCGACCGCGCCATCGCCTATCGCGTGCACCAGGGCTTCGCGCACGACGCGGTGGCGCTCTCGGCCGGCGTGCAGCACATGGTGCGCAGCGATCTCGGGGCGAGCGGCGTCATGTTCACGCTCGACACCGATTCGGGATTCAGGGAGGTCGTGTTCATCACCGCCTCGTGGGGCCTGGGCGAGACGGTCGTGCAGGGGGCCGTCAACCCCGATGAGTTCTATGTCTACAAACCGGCGCTGCGCGCCGGAAAGTACGCGATCCTGCGCCGCAACCTCGGCGGCAAGGCGCTGAAGATGGTGTACGCCCCGCAGGGCTCCGCCGAGCGGGTGCGGACGGTGGCCGTGCCGCCCGAAGACCAGCGGCGCTTCTGCCTGAGCGAGGCGGATCTCGTGACGCTCGCCCGCCAGGCGCTCGTCATCGAAGAGCACTACGGCCGGCCGATGGACATCGAATGGGCGCGTGACGGCGCCTCGGGCGAGATCTTCATCCTGCAGGCGCGTCCCGAGACCGTGCAGAGCCGCGCCGGCCGCACCATCCAGCGCTACGCGCTCAAGGGGCGCTCGCGCGTGCTCGCAACCGGGCGCAGCGTCGGCCAGCGCATCGGCGCGGGCGTGGCGCGCATCATCCGCGATGCCGCGGAGATGGCGCGCGTGCAGAATGGCGAGGTGCTGGTCGCCGACATGACCGATCCGGACTGGGAGCCGGTCATGAAGCGCGCCGCCGCGATCGTCACCAACCGCGGCGGCCGCACCTGCCACGCCGCGATCATCGCACGCGAGCTCGGCATCCCCGCGGTGGTCGGCTGCGGCGATGCCACGCGCACCATCCGCGAGGCGCAGGAGGTGACCGTCTCCTGCGCCGAGGGCGATAACGGTCAAGTGTACGAGGGACTGCTGCAGTTCGAGCGCCGCCAGATCGAGCTCGACGCGCTGCCGAAGATCCCGGTGAAGATAACCATGAACGTCGGCAACCCCGAGCGCGCCTTCGACTTCGCCAACATCCCGAACCACGGCGTCGGGCTGGCGCGGCTCGAGTTCATCATCAATCGCATGATCGGCGTGCACCCCAGAGCGCTGCTCGAGTTCGAGCGGCTGGACGGGGAGCTCCAGGAGCAGATCCGCGTGCAGATGGCGGGCTACGCGAGCCCGGTCGGCTTCTACGTGGAGAAGCTCGCCGAGGGGATCGCGCAGATCGCCGCGGCGTTCGCGCCGGCGCCGGTCATCGTGCGCCTGTCGGACTTCAAGTCCAACGAGTACGCCAATCTCATCGGCGGCAGCCGCTACGAGCCGCAGGAAGAGAACCCCATGCTCGGCTTCCGCGGCGCTTCGCGCTATGTCGACGAGAGCTTCCGGCCCTGCTTCGAGCTCGAGTGTCAGGCGCTCAAGCGCGTGCGCGAGACCATGGGACTCACCAACGTCGAGGTGATGGTGCCCTTCGTGCGCAGTGTGGAGGAGGCGCGCCAGGTCACCCAGCTGCTCGCGCAGAACGGCTTGAGGCGCGGCGAGAACGGGCTGAAGGTGATCATGATGTGCGAGCTGCCGACCAACGCGCTGCTCGCCGAGAGCTTCCTCGAGCATTTCGACGGCATGTCGATCGGCTCCAACGACATGACGCAGCTCACCCTCGGCCTGGATCGCGACTCGGCCATCGTGGCGCGCCACTTCGACGAGCGCGACGAGGCGGTGCGCAAGCTCATCTCGATGGCGATCGGCGCCTGCCGCGCTCAGGGCAAGTACGTCGGTATCTGCGGCCAGGGCCCCTCGGACCACCCGGACTTCGCCCGCTGGCTGGTCGAGCAGGGCATCGAGAGCCTCTCTCTCAACCCGGACACCGTGGTGGAAACCTGGCTGTTCCTCGCGCAGTCGCCCTCTGCCGCCAGGAGCTCCTGAACGCAATCTCTCTAGCCGGCAAAAGCCGCGCCTTTTGCCGGCGGGGCGAGCGAAGTCAACGGCTTGGCCTGCTGCAAAGGCCGCAGGCCTTTGCAGCCAATGGGCTAGGGCCGCTCGCGGAGCCTCGCCTCCGAGGCGGCGCGGTCCTCGTCGTCGAAGGGCTCGATGTCGATGTGCTCGAGCGTCGATTGATCGAGGCAGCGCACGTTGACGCTGTAGCCCTCGGGGTTGGAGCGCGGCACGTAGAAGGACTTGACGCCGCAGCGTCGGCAGAACAGGTGCCGCGCCGTGCCGGTGTTGAAGGTGTACTCGCTGAGCGCGTCCGCGCCGCGGAGCAGCCGGAACCGCGCACGCGGCACGATCAGGTGCAGGTAGCCGCTCATGCGGCAGATCGAGCAGTTGCACTCGCTCACGGTCACGCGCGCGGGCGCCTCCACCTCGAAGGCGATCGCCCCGCAGTGGCAGCCGCCGCGGTGCGTCACGAGCGCCGCGGCTTCAGGCACCGGCGCTTCCCGACCAGGCCGGGGCAAACAGGCGCGCGCGATAGTGACGCAGCTCGCGGATCGATTCGTGGATGTCCGCATGCGCCAGATGCGTGCCCTGCTTGACGAAGCTCTCCGCCACCGCCGGCGCCCAGCGGCGCGCCAGCTCCTTCAGCGTGCTGACGTCGAGATTGCGGTAGTGGAAGAAGGCCTCGAGCTCGGGCATCGAGCGCGCGAGGAAGCGCCGGTCCTGGCAGATGCTGTTGCCGCACATGGGCGAGCTGCCCGCCGTGACGAGCGGCGCAAGGAATTCGAGCGTGCGCTGCTGCGCAACGCCCTCGCGGGTGCGGCTGGCGCGCACCCGCGCCAGCAGGCCCGAGGATCGGTGCTGGCGCTGGTTCCAATCGTCCATGCGCGCGAGGACCTCTTCGGGCTGGTGAATGGCGAGCACCGGTCCGTCGGCGATCAGGTTCAGGTCCCGGTCGGTCACCACGGTGGCAATCTCGATGATCGCATCCGTGGCGGGCTTGAGACCGGTCATCTCCAGGTCGATCCACACCAGGTAGTCCCCGCTCGGCATGCTTGTTTAGCTCACCGCCTGCCGGCCGGCGAGCGCATGCGCCAGCGTGCCCCCGTCGACGTACTCGAGCTCGCCGCCGACCGGCACCCCGTGGGCGATGCGGCTGGCGCGGATGCCGCGCCGCAGGGTGAGCTCGCTCAGGAAATGCGCCGTGGCCTCGCCCTCGACGGTCGAGTTGGTGGCGAGAATGAGCTCGCGCACCTGCCCTTCGGCGAGAATCGCTTCGAGCTCGCGTACGCCGAGCTGCTCGGGCCCGATGCCATCGAGCGGCGACAGATGGCCCATCAGAACGAAATAGCGGCCGCGGTAGCTGCCCGAGGCTTCGATCGCCACCACGTCCGCCGGGGACTCGACCGCGCAGAGCAGCGCCGCATCGCGCTGCGGAGCGGCGCAGATCGCGCACAGCTCCCCTTCGGTCAGCATGCGGCAACGACGGCAGCGCGCGACCGACTCGAGCGCCGCGTCGAGCGCTTCGGCGAGCGCGCGCGCTCCCGGCCGCCCGTCCTGCAGCAGGTGAAACGCCATGCGCTGCGCGCTCTTCGGGCCCACCCCGGGCAGGGCGCGCAGAGCGTCGATCAGCCGGGCGAGCTGCGGCGAGTGCTTCATGCCCTTCAGAACGGCAGCTTCATCCCCGGCGGCAGCTGCAGGCCCGCGGTGAGGCTCGCCATCTTCTCCTGCACGCGCGCCTCGACCTTGTGCACGGCGTCGTTGGCGGCGGCCGCGATCAGATCCTCGAGCATCTCCCGGTCCTCGCCGCTCACGGCGGGCTCGATCTGCACGCGCTTCACTTCGTGACGGCCGTTCATGGTGACCTTCACCATGCCACCGCCAGCCTCACCGACCACCTCGATGTTGCCGATCTCGGCCTGGGCTTTCTGCATGCTCGCCTGCATCGCCTGGGCCTGCTTCATCAGGTTGTTGAAGTTACCTCGCATGGGAAAGCTGCCCCTCTGGCGCCGCGCGCCGGAATGCCGGAGTCATTTTACCGGACGCACGGTGTCGGGCAGCACCGTTGCGCCGAAGCGCTCACGCAGCCCCTGAACGCCCGGCTCGGCGTCGAAGGCGCGCCGTGCGGCGGCCAGCTCCTGCTCCGAGACACGCCGTGCGAGGAGCGCCGGGGTCTCGGCGCCGGCGCTTAGCACCTGGAACTCGAGCCGCACCGGCTCGCCGAAGTAGCGCGACAGTGCCTGCGCGAGCTTCTCCTCCTGCGCGGGGGTGCGCACCGGCTGGTTGCGCGCATCGAGCGCCAGGCGCACGACTGGGCCCTGGCGGCCGACGAGCACACAGTGGCTCGCGAGCTGGCGCGCCGCCCCGGAGAGCTCGAGCGCGTTCACGATCGCGGCCCACGAGTCGCCGCCCGACGAGCCGGTCGTGCCGGCGCCCTCCCCCCGCCCGGCGGCGCCCGCGGCGCCGCTCGTGCCGCCCGCAGCCGCTGCGCTCGCGGCGCTCCCCGGGGAGGCGCCGGCGGCGGTGATGCTCCCCCCGGCGCGGGCCGCGGGCTCCGCCGCGCCCGGCCGCGACGTGAGCCACTCACCGGCCGGTCGGAAGGCGATCATGCGCAGCAACGTCATCTCGAAGCCGGTGCGCGGATCGGGAGCGAGCGGCAGATCGCGGCGGCCGATGATCGCGGTCTGATAGAAGAGCTGGACGTCCTCGGGTGAGAGAGCGCGAGCGAGCCGCTCGAGCAGCTCCGGTGCGTACAGCTCGTCGCCCTCGTAATCGCTCACCGCCTGCCGCAGGCCCACCCGCACCAGCAGAGCCGCGAGCTCATCGAGCACCTGCGCGTAATCGGGCGCGAACTCTTCGAGCGACCCGGCGCAGGCGACGAGCGCTGCCCCGTCCGCCTCGGCGAGCAGCTGTGCGATGCGCAGCACGTGGTCGCGGGAAATCGTGCCCAGCATGGCGCGTGCCTCGGCTTCGCCCGCCCGACCGCCGCCGAAGGCAATCAGCTGATCGAGCAGCGAGAGCGCATCGCGCATGCTGCCGTCGGCCGCCTGCGCCACGAGCTTCAATCCCGCGGCGTCGAACGCCACCCCCTCCTCTTCGAGAATGCGCTTCAGCCGCGCGGCGATGTCCGCGGCCGGCAGCCGCTTGAGGTTGAACTGCAGGCAGCGCGACAGCACCGTGGCGGGCAGCTTCTGCGGGTCGGTGGTCGCCAGGAGGAACTTCACGTGCGGCGGCGGCTCCTCGAGGGTCTTCAGCAGCGCGTTGAAGGAGTGCGCGGACAGCATGTGCACCTCGTCGACGAGGTACACCTTGTAGCGGCCGCGCGTCGGGGCGTACTGCACGTTGTCGAGGAGCTCGCGGGTGTCGTCGACCTTCGTGCGCGAGGCCGCATCGACCTCGATGAGGTCCGGGAAGCGTCCGGCGTCGATCTCGAGGCAGCTCGCACAGACGCCGCACGGCTCCGCCCGCACACCGGTCTCGCAGTTGAGGCATTTGGCGAGGATGCGCGCGATGGTGGTCTTGCCGACGCCGCGCGTGCCGGTGAAGAGAAACGCGTGATGCACGCGGCCGCTCTCGAGCGCGTTGACGAGCGCGCGGCGCACGTGCTCCTGCCCCGTGAGCTCGGAGAACTTCTTCGGTCGCCATTTGCGCGCCAGCGCGGTATAGCTCATGAACGGTCCATCAGTGCTTCAGCTAAGGAGGCGGCCCGCACCAGCTTGGGCTCCGGCACCCGACATCGCCGCTGCCGCTGCTGCCTTCCGGCCCTGACGGGATTCACGACTGGTCGTCGCGGAGAAACCGATGCGGGCCACCATGACTGCCTTTGGCTTCCGCCCGCCGCGAACACCATGCACGACTGTTTATCACCATTTGGCGGAGAGGGTGGGATTCGAACCCACGAACACCCGTTGAGATGTTACTGGAATTCCAGTCCAGCGCCTTAGACCGCTCGGCCACCTCTCCAATCAATAACTTACAGGGGTTTCCTCGATCGAATCTGCATCGACTCCGGGGCCTGAGAAAAAGGGCGGCGCATGATAAGCCATGCGCTCGGGGGCCGCATCAACCCTCAGGTCGCCGGCGCCGTCTGGCGCACCTTGAAGGGTGGCGGCGCGTCGAGACAGGGCTGGCGCCCCTTGCGCGGCGGAGGAGCGGGCTCGTTGAGCGCGGGGATGCGCAGCGCGCTGCCGGTCTCGGGGCTATCGAGCCCGGGGGGAATCTTGAGCGGCGGCACGCTCTTCGCGTTCATGTACGGCTGCGGCGCGTGACAGGCGTTCGCCCCCAGAACGTGGCAGCCGCCACACGCCAGCAGAAGCGGCGCGAGCCAGAGGAGTCTTCGCGCCGATCTCACTCGCAAGCCCTCACTTTCATCGCCCTCGACCTCATCCGACACCCTCATTCATCTTCAGGGCAGGACGCCGGCGGCGCGCGCCGCCGCCCGCACCCTTGGGTGATGCTCGGCCGACAGCGGCGTGAGCGGCAACCGAATGCCCTCCGCGATGAGCCCCATCTGCATCAGCGCCCACTTCACCGGGATCGGATTCGCCTCGAGAAACAGCTCGCGGTGCAGTGCGCCGAGGCGCTCATCGAGCCGCGCCGCACCGGAGGCGTCCCCGGCGAGCGCCGCGGCCACCATGTCCGACATCGCGCGTGGAGCCACGTTCGCGGTGACCGAGATCACCCCGCGCGCCCCCGCGGCGATGCTCGCGCGCGCGCTGGCGTCGTCGCCGGAGAGCACGAGGAAGCCCCGGGCGCAGGCATCGAGGAGCTCCCGCACGCGTGCCGGCTCGGGCACCGCCTCCTTGACGCCTACGACGCCGGCTATCTGCGACAGCCGGGCCACGGTCGCGGGCTTCATGTCGACCGCGGTGCGTGCGGGCACATTGTAGAGCAGCAGCGGCTTGCGCGCCGCGGCGGCGGCGGCCGCGAAGTGCAGATACAGTCCCTCCTGCGTCGGGCGATTGTAGGCCGGCGTCACGAGCAGCAGCCCGTCGATCGGCAGCCCGCAGAGCCAGCCGACCCGCTCGACCGTGGCCGCCGTGCTGCTGGTGCCGGCGCCGGCGATCACCGCCGTGCGTCCGCGCAGCTGCTGACAGGCGCGCACGGTGAGCTCGCGCAGCTCCTCATCGCGCAGCGTCGCCGACTCGCCGGTCGTGCCGCCGACCACGATGCCGTTGGTGCCGTTCGCAAGGTGGAAGTCGATCAGCCGAGACCAGGCCTCGAGATCGAGGGCGCCGTCGCTGCGCATGGGAGTGACGATCGCGACCAGGCTGCCTGAGAACATGAGACCTGCAGACGTCCGCGGGGGGCACGAGAATCGAAGCGTGGCATGTTACGAGTGGCGCTCGCCTTGAGGCAAGCCTCAAGGGCGCGCGCTCCGCGCGCCGAGGGTCGCAACCGGCCCCCGCTCCCGGTACACTCGTGAGGGCGAACCGCCGGCAAACCGACCCGCCCCCCTCAAGATGAAGCAGCACCTGGCCGTTTCGGCGATCGGCAGCGACCGCACGGGGATGGTTCATGAGCTCACCCGCATCATCAGCGAGTCGGGCGGCAACATCAGCGAGAGCCGCATGGCGAGCCTCGGCACCGAGTTCGCGATGCTGCTGCTCGTGTCGGGCAACTGGCATGCGCTGGCAAAGCTGGAAACCGAGCTGAAGCGCCTCGCCGAGACCAGCAATCTCAGCATCCATCTCAAGCGCACCGAGCCACGCGCGGCGCGCACCGACATGCTGCCGTATTCGATCGACGTCGTGTGCCTCGATCAGAGCGGCATCGTCTCGGGGCTGTCGGGCTTTTTCGCCACGCGCGGCATCGATATCGCGGAAGTCTCGACCCGCAGCTACCCCGCGGCCCACACGGGCGCGCCCATGTTCGCCGTGCAGATGATCGTCAACGTGCCGAGTCGCATCCACGTCGCGCACCTGCGCGAGGAGTTCATGGAGTTCTGCGACTCACTCAATCTCGACGCCATCCTCGAACCGGTCAAGTCCTGAAACGAGATGCAACGCACTCAAGGAGGAAGCGCTTGAAGCAGCGCGGCATCCATGAGCCCGGTCCCACTGCGGCCTCGGGCGAGTCCCGGGAAACGACGCCCCGCTCGCGCTCCGGGCAGCGACTGTTCGTGCTCGACACCAACGTGTTGATGCACGATCCGACCGCGATCTTCCGCTTCGAGGAGCACGATGTGTATCTGCCCATGGTGGTGCTCGAGGAGCTCGACGCGCACAAGAAGGGCCTCTCGGAGAACTCGCGCAACGTGCGGCAGGTGAGCCGCTTCCTCGACGACATGATGCGCGACGTCACCAAGGAGCAGATCGACCGCGGCCTGCAGCTGCCGAGCGGCTACTCCGGCAACCACGGCAAGAAGCCTTCCACCGGGCGGCTGTTCTTCCAGACGCGCCAGCTCGGCGGCGAGCTGCCGCAGGCTCTTCCCGGACAGGGCGCCGACAACGGCATCCTCGCGCAGACGCTCGCGCTGCAGAACGAGCATCCGGACGCACGCGTCATCCTGGTCTCGAAGGACATCAACCTGCGCATCAAGGCGGCGGTGCTCGGCGTGCACGCCGAGGACTACTACAGCGACAAGACCCTCGAGGACGCCGACGTCCTCTACAGCGGCATGAGCGCGCTGCCGGCGGACTTCTGGGAGCGCCACGGCAAGGACATGCGCTCGTGGAAGGACGCCGACCGCACCTTCTACGAAGTCACGGGACCGGCGGTGCGCGAGTGGCAGCCGAACCAGGGAGTGTTCGAGGACGTCCCCGAAGGCATCGAGGGCATCGTGCGCAAGTTGAGCGGCGATGCCGCCACCATCGAGCTGACGCGCGACTATCGCAACGAGCGCCACAACGTCTGGGGCGTCACGGCGCGCAACCGCGAGCAGAATTTCGCGCTGAACCTTCTGATGGATCCCGAGATCGACTTCGTCACGGTGCTCGGCCCCGCCGGCACCGGCAAGACGCTGCTGGCGCTCGCCGCCGGCCTCACGCAGACGCTCGAGACCAATCGCTTCGTGGAAATCATCATGACCCGCGTGACGATTCCGCTCGGCGAGGACATCGGCTTCCTGCCCGGCACCGAGGAGGAGAAGATGGAGCCCTGGATGGGCGCCCTCATGGACAATCTCGAGGTGCTCACCGGCTCGCAGGAGGGCGGCAACTGGGGCCGCGCCGCCACCCACGATCTGCTGCGCAACCGGATCAGGATCCGCTCGCTCAACTTCATGCGCGGGCGCACCTTCCTCAATCGCTACCTGATCCTCGACGAGGCCCAGAACCTCACCCCTAAGCAGATGAAGGCGCTGATCACACGGGCGGGCCCGGGCACCAAGCTCGCATGCCTCGGCAACATCGCCCAGATCGACACGCCCTACCTCACCGAGATGACCTCGGGTCTCACCTACGCGGTCAACCGCTTCCGCGGCTGGGCGCATTCCGGACATGTCACGCTGGTGCGTGGGGAGCGCTCGCGGCTCGCCGACTTCGCGTCCGACATTCTGTAGGTGTAGGCTGTCGGAGCCCGCAGCCAGGCCCCTGCTTGTAAGCGTCTGTAACCGTGGAGAAACTCGGGGCCGCCCGTCGCGGTCAAAGAGCGATCATGCGCCTGCTTCCGCCGCTCATCGCGGCCGCCCTGACCACCCTCGCCGCCGCAGCCGCCGCGGATGAGCCGCCGGCCTCGACGCCGCTCACCTTGAGCGCCCCGGCGGCCGGCTCCGACCTGCCCGACATGGGAAGCCCGGCGGCGGCGGTGCTGTCGCACACGGATGAATACCGCCTCGGGGCCATGGTCGCCCGGGAGCTGCGTGATCAGAACGCGCTGCTCGAGGATCCCGAAGTCAGCGAATACATGAGCTGGGTCGGCCTGCGGCTCGCGTCCCAGAGCGCCGAAGGCGGGCGGGGCTTCCAGTACTTCGTGATCAAGGACCCCGGCATCAACGCGTTTGCCGTCCCGGGCGGGTTCGTGTTCGTCAACGACGGCCTGGTGCTCGCCACCTCGAGCGAGTCGGAGCTCGCGAGCGTCATGGCGCACGAGACCGCGCACGTCACGCAGCACCACATCGCGCGCATGATCCGCGACCAGCAGCAGCAGAGCCTCACCTCCGCGGCGGCCCTGCTGGCGGCGATCCTCCTCGGGGCGATCGGCGGCGGGCAGGCGATCGAGGGCGGCATCGTCGCCGCCCAGGGGATGGCTGCGCAGCACCAGATCAATTTCACGCGCGACAACGAGCTGGAGGCCGATCGCGTCGGCATCGGCTACCTCGCGGGCGCAGGCTTCGACGCCAACTCGATGGCGAGCTTCTTCGAGACCATGAGCCGCCACGAGGGACTCGCTGCGAGCTATATCCCCGCGATGCTGATCGATCACCCGGTGACCTCGGACCGCGTCGCCGAGGCACGGGCGCGCGCCGCGCAGTTTCCACCGCGCAAGGCCAAGGACTCCCAGAGCTACGAGCTGATCCGCGAGCGCGTGCGGGTGCTGACCGCGACCGGCGACGTGGATCTAGCCGCCCAGTACGCTCAGAGGATTTCGCGCGGCCATGCCACGGTCGGCGAGCGCTACGGCGAGGCGCTGGCGCTGATGAGCGGCAATCGCGCCGACGAGGCGGTGCGCATCCTCGCGCCTCTCGTGCAGCAGCACGAAGGGCTCACCCTGCTGCACGTCGCCCTCGCGCAGGCGCAGGCCAAGGCCGGACACACGAGCGAGGCGCTCGCCACCTTCCGCCACGCCCAGGAGCTGTTTCCGCGCAACGTGCCGGTCACCGTGCGCTACGCCGAGACCCTCATGGCCGCGGGACGGCCCGCCGACGCTCACGACATGCTGCTCGACCTGTTCAACAACGTGCCGCCCACCCCGGATCAGATCCGGCTCACGGCGCTCGCCGCCAGCGCCGCCGGAGACGCCGGGGACGCCTACTTCTACATGGGCGAATACCAGATCGCGGGCGGCGATCTGGCCCTTGCCGCGCAGCAACTGCAGCTGGCGCTCGCCTCTCCCAACATCAGCTCGATACAGAGGCAGCGCTACCAGGCGCGCCTCGACGAGGTGCGGGAATACCTGGCGAGCACCCGCAAGCGCCGCGTGACCGCCGAGGGCGGCGAGCCTCAAGGCCAGCACCCATCCGGCCCGCGCGGCGGCGGTCGCTGAGCCGCCCGCCCGGCGCGACGAGCGCTCCGCGCGCTACGGCAAACCCGGGCGCGCGGCTGCTAGAATGCGCGCCTCTTTTTTGTCCGCATCTGCCTCATGCCATCGACAATCCGGACGTCGCTCCTCTCGCTATGCCTGTTGCTGCTCACCGCCGGCTGCGCCGCCCTGCCGCCTGGCAAGCGCGATCCGCGCGATCCATGGGAGCGGGTGAACCGCGCCACCTATCGCTTCAACGACAAGTTCGACCGGGCGATCGCCCGTCCGGTGGCGCGCGGCTACCGCGCCGCCACGCCCCATTTCGTGCAGACCGGCATCCGCAACGTGTACGACAACGTCGACACCCCCATCGTCATGCTGAACGACCTGCTGCAGGGGCAATTCAAGTCCTTCGCGTCCGACACCGGGCGGCTGCTCGTGAACACGAGCGTCGGCATCGGTGGCCTGTTGGATCCAGCCACCGCTCTCGGGCTGGAGAAGAACGACCGGGACTTCGGCCAGACGCTCGGCAAGTGGGGCGTCGGGAGCGGGCCGTATCTGGTACTCCCCTTCCTCGGCCCCTGCGACGTGCGCGACAGCTTCGGCAAGCTCGCCGATACCTACAGCACGCCGCGCACCTACATCAAGAACAACTACTGGAATTGGAGCCTTTGGCTGCTCGAGAAGGTCGATGCGCGGTCGCGCTTCCTCGATCAGGACCGGCTGATCGACGACGCCTACGACCCTTACGCCTTCCTCCGCAATGCCTACCTGCAGCACCGCGACTTCAAGGTGAACGGCGGACAGTCCCCGAGCGAGGAGCAGCAGGAGCTCAAGCTCATGGAGGAGGCGGGCGAGGATCAGCAGGCGCCCCAGGGCGCGCCGCCGCAGTCATCGCCACAGTCATCGCCGCAGTCGTCGCCGCAGTCGTCGCAGCCGGAACAGCCGCCGCCGCAATCTTCCCCGCCCCGGGTCTAGCCACGCCGCCGCGCTACACGCCGCCCTCGAGCAGCTCCTCGACCTCTCCGATCCGGCTGAGCGCCACGAGCCCGGACGGCAGGCGCCGGTAGCGGAGCCCTCCGCCCGCGCGCTTCACCGCGGCCAGCCAGTCGAGCAGCACGGCAAGGCCGGCGCTGTCGGATGAGGTGATGCCGGCGCAATCGATCTCGAGCTCGCGCCCGTTGGCGCTCGCGAGCGATGCGAGCCCCTCCTGGTGCGCGCGTCGCGCGGTTGCAAAGCTCAGCGGCCCGTGCGCCGCGAGTCGCCCATCACCGGTCGCCACGAGCCGGAACGGCCCGGCGCGCACATCGCGGTCGGCCGGCGCGGGCGGGGGAGCGTTCATCAACTCTTGCGGCCGGCCTGCCGGCCGATCGCCTCGGGCCGCTCGCCGGATTCGAGACGCTTGATGACCGCATCGAGCCCCTGGGCCTCGATCTGCTCGCCGAAGTCCGTGCGGTAACTGTTGACGTAGCTGATGCCGTCGATCACGACATCCCACGCCTTCCATCCCTGAGGGGTCCTGCGCAGGTAGTAATTGACCGCGACGCGATCGCCGTTCGCGCGCTTGACCTCGGTGCGCACGGTGACGCGCGTGGCGTCCGGATCGACCTTGTTGGGATAGATCTTGAGGCGCTCGGCCGTGAAGTCCACCAGGGCGCTGCCATAGTTGTTGAGCAGCGACTGATAGAAGGCGTCGACGAAGCGCTTGCGCTGCTCGGGAGTCGCGGCGCGCCAGTGCCGGCCCAGCACCAGGGTCGCCGAGTACTGGGTGTCGAAATGCGGCAGCAGGTACTTGTCGACCAGCTGGCGCACCTTCTCCGGATCGCGCCGAAAGGCGTCGCGATCCTTGTCGAGCTCACCGAGCATGCCCTGGGCGGCGTTCTGCACCACCTCGGTCGGCCCCTCGCCAGAGGCGGCGCTCGCCGCGGGCGCGCCCTCGGCCTGCGCCGCGGGCGGGGCCTGCGCCTGCGCGCCCGCGAGCCCGAGGCCGAGCCACAGGGTGGCCAATGCAACTGTCGCGTGTCTCATTTCTTTGACTCCACCTTGTTCCGGTTGTCGTCGCCCCGACTCTGGCTGTCGCCGCCCTTGCTCGCATAGTTCGCGAAGAATTTGTTGACCAGGCTCTCGAGCACGATGGCGGACTGCGTCTGCTCGATGCGGCCGCCGTCCTTGAGATAGCTGTCGAGCCCGCCCGGGCTGAGGCCGATGTACTTGCCGCCGAGCAACCCGGTCGTCTGGATGCTCGCGAAGCTGTCCTCGGGAATCTGGTTGTACTGCGGATCGATACGCAGTATGACGACCGCCTTGTACTCCTTCGAGTCGAAGCGGATCCCGGAAACCTCCCCGATGCGCACCCCCGCCACGGCCACGGGGGAGCCCACCTTGAGGTCGCCGATGTCGTCGAACTCGGCGGTCACGTGATAGCCGAGCATCGCGCGGCCGAACTTCACTCCGCTCGCCGGCAACTGGGTCGTGAGGAACAGCAGCGCGGCGAAGCCCAGCAGCACGAACAGGCCGGTTCCGATCTCGAGGGTTCGATTGGGGCGCATGCTTTGAGGTCTCCTCTTACAGGAATGTGGCGGTCAACACGTAGTCGAGCAGCAGCGTGAGCACCGAGGACGCCACCACGGTGCGCGTGGTCGCCAGCGCCACGCCCTCCGCCGTCGGTGCGGCGTTATAGCCCTCGTGCACGGCGATCAGGCTGCAGGCGGTGCCGAACACCAGGCTCTTGACCACGCCTTCGGTGACGTTGCGCAGCTCGACCGAGTCCTGCATCTGCGACCAGAAGACGCCCCTGTCGACCCCCATGAGCTGCACGCCGATCAGCTGCGCGCCGTAGAGGCCGACGACGCTGAAGATCGCGGTCAGCAGCGGCATGGCGATCACTCCGCCGAGAAAGCGCGGCGCGGCGACGTAGCGCATCGGATCGACCGCCATGATCTCCATCGCGGTGAGCTGGTCCGTGGCGCGCATCAGGCCGATCTCCGAAGTGAGCGCCGTGCCCGCCCGACCGGCGAAGAGCAGCGCCGTCATGACCGGCGCCAGCTCCTTCAGCAGCCCGAGCGCCGCGGCGCTGCCGAGCGCCTCCACCGAGCCGAAGCGATGCAGCAGGTCGTAGCCCTGGAGCCCCAGCACCATGCCGACGAACAGGCCCGACAGCATGATGATGATGAGCGAGCGGGCGCCGGCATTGTAGACCTGGTGCACGAGCAGCCACGGCCGCCCGAGCGCCGGCGCGCATTGGGCGAGCAGCCGCGCCAGGAAGATCACGACCGATCCGAGCCGGCGAATGCCCTCGACGATCAGGCCGTCGCGGTCGCCGTTGCTCATCAGTCCTCCGTCGCCAGCAATTGCGTGGCGTAGTCCGGCGCCGGGTAGTGGAACGGCACGGGACCTTCGGCGCAGCCCGTCATGAACTGCCGCACGGCGGGCGAATCGCTGGCGCGCAGCTGCGCCGGCGTGCCCGACGCCGCCACCCGCCCGCCCGAGATCAGGTAGCTGTCGTCGGCGATGGTTGCGAGCTCCTGAACGTCGTGCGAGACCACGATGCTGGTGATCCCGAGCGCCTCGTTCATATGCTTGATGAGCCGCAGGATGACGCCGAGCGAGATGGGATCCAGACCGACGAACGGCTCGTCGTACATCAGCACCTCCGGATCCATGACGATGGCGCGCGCGAGCGCCACGCGGCGCGCCATGCCGCCCGAGAGCTCCGCCGGCATCAGGGCGGCGGCGCCCCTGAGGCCCACCGCCTGGAGCTTGGTGAGCACGAGCTTGCGAATCAGCGTTTCGGGAAGATCGGTGTGCTCGCGCACCGGGAAGGCGACGTTCTCGAACACGTCCATGTCGGTGAGGAGCGCCCCGTTCTGGAACAACATGCCCATGCGGCGGCGCAAGCCATAGACCTCGCGGCGGCCGAGGATCGCGAGCTCCTGGCCGAACACGCGCAACTCGCCCTGATCGGGGGGCACCTGCGCCGTGATCAGCTTGAGGAGCGTGGTCTTGCCGGTGCCGCTCGGCCCCATGATGGCGGTGATGCGGCCGCGGCGCACCTGGACGTCGAGATCGGAGAAGATCGGCCGCCCGCCCAGGGCGTAGTGCACGCCGCGCACGTCGACCACCACGTCAGCCGGCGAAGCAGCCGACGCGCGCTGCGGAGGTTCTCGGCTTGTCACGCGATCGCGGCGTCCGCCTCGTGGCTCAGGCGGCCTGGCTCTCCATCTCGGCCCCGTAGCGCCCGGCGGTCGCCAGGCCGTTGAGCCTCGCGCGCTTGGCGAGTTCTTGCTGTCCGGCGGTGAAATTCGCAGCCTGCCCGGCCCACCCCTTGAGCGCGGTCTCCTGCAGCGCCCGGCCGTAACTGAAGGTCAGCGCCCAGGGCAGCGGCCCAAGCCGGTTGATCAGCGAGAGGTGCAGCGTCGCCTCCGCCGGGGACTGTCCGCCCGAGAGGAAGGCGATCCCCGGCACGGCCGGCGGCACATGGCGCTTCAGCACGCGCACCGTCGCCTCGGCGACCGTCTGCGGCGGCGCCCGGTTGGGCGCCTTCTTGCCCGAGATCACCATGTTGGGCTTGAGCACCATGCCTTCGAGCAGCACGCGGTGCTCGTAGAGCTCGTGGAACACGCAATCGAGCACCTGATCGGTCACCTTCTCGCAGCGCTCGATCGAATGGCCGCCGTCCATCAGCACTTCCGGCTCGACGATCGGCACGATGTCGTTCTCCTGGCACAGCGCTGCGTAGCGCGCCAGCGCTTGCGCATTTGCACGGACGGCGAAGGCGGTCGGAATGCCCTCGGCAATGTCGATCACCGCACGCCACTTCGCGAAGCGGGCGCCGAGCCCGCGGTACTCGATCAGCCGCTCGCGCAGGCCGTCGAGCCCCTCGGTGATGGTCTCGCCGGGATAGCCCGCGAGCGGTTTCGCGCCGGTGTCGACCTTGATGCCGGGGAGCATGCCCTGCTTCGCCAGGTACTGCGGGAAGGGCGTGCCGTCCTTGGTCTTCTGGCGGAGGGTCTCGTCGAACATGATGACGCCGCTGACCCACTCAGCCGCGCCGGGCGCGGTGAACAGCATTTCGCGATAGGTGCGGCGATGTTCCTCGGTCGACTCCAGCTTGATGCTGTCGAAGCGTTTCTTGATGCTCCCGGTGCTCTCGTCCGCGGCCAGGATGCCCTTGCCCCGGGCGACCATCGCGCTGGCCACGCGCATCAGCTCATTCGCGTTCATCGTCAGATCCTCTCGTTTGACCGGCTCACCGCGCGGCGCACCGCGTGAGGCGCGCCTAGCGCGCAGCCGTCGGTGACTATCCCTAGGAAATTGGGGCGCCAAGGATAGCAAATCAGCCCATGGCAGGGCTTCAGGCTCCGATGGCCGCGCCCGCGCTTGGTTCCACCGGCAATTAGTACTAAACTAGTCCTAGTTTTGGAGGACGCCTCCATGTTGCGTATCAGCCGGCTCACCGACTACGCCACCGTGCTGCTCGCGGCGCTCGCCAGCGAGCCGGATCGCGTGCAGACCGCCGCGGCGCTCGCCGAGCAGACGCACATCGCGCCTCCCACCGTGTGCAAGCTCCTCAAGCAGCTGCAGCGGGCGGGGCTCGTGACCTCGACCCGAGGGCTTCACGGCGGGTACCAGCTGGCGCGGGCGGCGGCCCAGATCAGCGCCGCCTCGATACTGGATGCCCTCGAGGGGCCGATGGCGCTCACCGACTGCTCTGCCGGACACGGCAACTGCGAGATCGAGGGGAGCTGCCGCGTGAGTCGCGTGTGGCAGCGGCTGAACCTGGCCATCCGCCGCGCGCTCTATGACGTGAGCCTCGCGCAGCTCGCGGGACTCGACGCGCCCCCGGCGCGGCTGCCGGCGCTCGAGCGCGAGATGAAGGCGGCCGCCTCGCGCGCGCCGTCGAGGTCGTAACGGGGTGAGACGATGAGCGAAAGCGCCCGAGAACTCGAGAGCCTGATCGCACGGGGCTACCAGCACGGCTTCGTGACCGAGATCGACGCCGACACGATGGCCCCCGGACTGAACGAGGACGTGGTGCGCCTCATCTCGCGCAAGAAGCAGGAGCCGGCCTTCCTCACCGAGTGGCGGCTGAAGGCGCTGCGCCACTGGCTCACCATGCGCGAGCCGCACTGGGCGCACGTCCGGTTCGCTCCCATCGACTATCAGGCGATCTCCTATTATTCCGCCCCCAGGGGGAAGAAGGACGGCCCGAAGAGCCTCGACGAGGTCGACCCGAAGCTCCTCGAGACCTACGAGAAGCTCGGCGTACCGCTCCACGAGCGCGCGCGCCTCGCCGGGGTCGCCGTGGACGCGGTATTCGACAGCGTCTCCGTCGCGACCACCTTCAAGGAGCGGCTCGCCGCCGCGGGCGTCGTGTTCTGCCCGTTCTCGGAAGCGGTGCGCGCGCATCCCGAGCTCATCGAGCGGTACCTCGGCAGCGTCGTGCCCTACACCGACAATTTCTTCGCCACGCTCAACTCCGCGGTGTTCTCCGACGGCTCGTTCGTCTACGTGCCAAAGGGCGTGCGCTGCCCGATGGAGCTGTCGACCTACTTCCGCATCAATGCGATGAACACCGGACAGTTCGAGCGCACGCTCATCATTGCGGATGTTGGAAGTTATGTCAGCTACTTAGAAGGGTGCAGTGCGCCCATGCGCGACGAAAACCAGCTCCACGCCGCGGTCGTGGAGCTGATCGCGCTCGATGACGCCTACATCAAGTACTCCACCGTGCAGAACTGGTATCCGGGCGATGCGCAGGGCGTCGGCGGCATCTACAACTTCGTGACCAAGCGCGGGGAGTGCCGCGGCCGGAACGCGCACATCTCCTGGACCCAGGTCGAGACCGGCTCGGCGATCACCTGGAAGTACCCGAGCTGCGTGCTGCGCGGCGCGGGCTCGATCGGCGAGTTCTATTCGGTGGCGACGGTCAACAACCACCAGCAGGCCGATACCGGCACCAAGATGATCCACATCGGCCCGGACACGCGCAGCACCATCATCTCCAAGGGGATCTCGGCCGGTCACGGCCAGAACGCCTACCGCGGGCTCGTCAAGATCCTGCCGAGCGCGCAGGGTGCTCGCAACTTCACCCAGTGCGACTCGCTCCTCATGGGCGGTAAGTGCGGCGCGCACACCTTCCCGTACGTGGAAGTGAAGAACCCCTCGGCCACCGTCGAGCACGAGGCCAGCACGTCCAAGATCAGCGAGGACCAGCTGTTCTACTGCCTCGCGCGCGGTATCTCCGAGGAGGACGCGGTCAACATGATCGTGAGCGGCTTCTGCAAGTCGGTGTTCAAGGAGCTGCCGATGGAGTTTGCGGTCGAGGCGCAGAAGCTCCTGGGGGTGAGCCTCGAAGGCGCGGTGGGGTGATCACATGACAGCCATGCTGAGCATCAGGGATCTGCACGTCGCCGTCGAGGGCAAGGAAATCTTGAGGGGCGTCACGCTCGAGGTCGGCGCGGGCAAGGTGCACGCCATCATGGGGCCGAACGGCTCGGGCAAGAGCACGCTCGCGCACGTGCTCGCGGGCCGTCCCGGCTACGAGATCACGGCCGGCAGCGTGAGCTACGAGGGGCGAGACCTCCTCGCGCTCCCCCCGGAGGAGCGCGCGCGCGAGGGCGTGTTCCTCGGCTTTCAGTATCCGGTCGAGATTCCCGGGGTGAACAACGTCTATCTGCTCAAGGCCGCCGTCAACGCGCGGCGCAAGCAGTGCGGCCTGCCCGAGGTCGACGCCTTCGAGTTCCTGGGGCTGGTGCGCGACAAGATGAAGCTCATGCACATCGAGGACGGCTTCCTGTCCCGCGGCGTGAACGAGGGTTTCTCGGGCGGCGAGAAGAAGCGCAACGAAGTGCTGCAGATGCTGGTGCTCGAGCCCAGGCTGGCGATTCTCGATGAGACCGACTCGGGGCTCGACGTGGATGCGCTCAAGCTCGTCGCCGCGGGCGTGAATTCGCTGCGCTCGCCCGAGCGCTCGTGCCTGCTCGTCACGCACTATCAGCGGCTCCTCGAGCACGTCGTACCGGACTTCGTGCACGTGCTGGTGCGCGGGCGCATCGCCCGAAGCGGCGACCGAACCCTGGCACTCGAGCTCGAACGGCGCGGCTACGACTGGGTGAGCGCCGAGGCGGCCTGAGGAAAACATGAGCGCGCCCCTCACCGCCCGGATCGCCGAGGAGCACGTGCTTGCCTCGCGTGCGCTCGCGCCCCCACCTGCCCTCGCCGCCCGTCGGCGCGCGGCGCTCGCGGCGCTCGCGGCGCAGGGCCTGCCGACCTCGCGCGATGAGAACTGGAAGTACGCGAACCTCCGCCCGCTCGAGCGGCTGAGATTCGCCCCCGCACCCGTGCAGCGCGCGCTCGCCGCCGCGGATCTTCCCGCCGCGATCCCGGGATTTGCCCGCTACGTGTTCGTGGACGGCGCGTTCGCGCCGGCCCTGTCGGCGCCGCTCGATGCCACCACCGCCCGGGTCGCACCGCTGGCCGCCGCGGCGGACGCCTCGCGGACCGCGGCCGTGCCGTCCCCGAGGCCCGCGTCCGCGGACGAGCGCTTTGCACTCCTCAACGAAGCGTTCGCCACCGACGGCGTCGAGATCCGCGTCGCGGGGCCGTCCGCTGCGGGGGCGCGCCTCGAGCTCGTGTTTGTCGCGCGCGCGGAGTCTGAGGAGGGCGCCTCCTACCCGCGGGTCGAGTTGCGCCTCGAGAGCGGCACGCAGCTCACGCTCATCGAGCGGCATGTGAGCGCCGGCGCCGCGGCGAGCTTCGTGAACGGCGCCGTGACGGTCGGCCTCGGCCGCGGCGCAGCGCTCGAGCACTACCGGCTGCAGGAGCTCGCCCCGCGCGCCATCGCATTCGATACGCTGTCCGCGACGCTCGCAGAGGAGGCCAGCTACCGGCTCTTCGGCATCGCGACGGGCGCACTGTCCTCGCGCTCGACGCTCGCGGTGCAGCTCGCCGGGGAGCGCGCCGAACTCACGCTCGCGGTGCTCTCGCTCGGCGACCGGCAGCAGGTGCTGGACGTCTTCGCGCCGGTCGAGCACGCGGCCCCCCGCACGCGCACCGAGCAGATCTTCCGCGGAATCTCGGCCGGACGCGCGCGCGTCGCCTTCAACGGCAAGATCATCGTGGCGCCCGAGGCGCGCGGCACCGACTCGCGCCAGTCGCTGCGCGGACTGCTCGCAGGTCCGGAAGCGGAAATCGACGTGCGCCCGCAGCTCGAGATCCACACCGACGAGGTGCGCTGCAGCCACGGCGCCACCGCCGGCAAGCTCGACGACGACATGCTGTTCTACCTGCTCTCGCGCGGCCTCCCGCCCGAGGTCGCGCAGCGGCTGCTGAAATGGGCATTCCTCGAGGACGTGGTCGCGCGGATCGGCGTCCCCGAGCTGCGGCGCGACATTGAGAAGCGCCTGGCACTGCAGGTGCCCGAGCTCGAGCCGCACACGGAGGCAGTCTGATGGCCGCCAACTTGTCTCCCGTCGCCGCGTCGCCGGCTCTCGATGTCGAGCGGGTGCGTCGCGACTTCCCGATCCTCGACACCGTGGTCAACGGGCATCCGCTCGTGTACCTCGACAGCGCGGCATCCGCACAGCGCCCACGCGCGGTGCTGCGCGCGGTCGAGCAGTACGAGACACATTCGCACGCCAATGTGCATCGCGGCGTGCATGCGCTCAGCCAGGCGGCCACGGCCGCCTACGAGGGGGCCCGCGAGCGCGTGCGGCGCTTCATCAACGCACGCAGCACGCGCGAGATCATCTTCGTGCGGGGCACGACCGAGGGCATTAATCTAGTGGCGCAGGCCTGGGCCCGTCCGCGGCTGCGCCCTGGCGACGAGATTCTGATCAGCACACTCGAGCATCACGCCAACATCGTCCCCTGGCAGCTGGTGTGCGAGCAGACCGGCTGCACGCTCAAGGTGGCGCCGATCAACGCCCGAGGCGAGCTCGAGCTCGAGGAGTTCCTCGAGCTCCTCGGCCCGCGCACGCGGCTGGTCGGGGTGGCGCACGTCTCCAACGCCCTCGGCACCGTGCTGCCGGTGAAGCGCATCATCGAGGCCGCGCACGAGGTCGGCGCGGTGGTGCTGATCGACGGCGCTCAGGCGGTGCCGCACTCGATCGTCGACGTGCGCGCCCTCGGCGCGGATTTCTACGTCTTCTCGGGCCACAAGCTCTACGGCCCCACCGGAATCGGCGTGCTCTACGGCCGCGAGGAGCTGCTCGCGGCCATGCCGCCGTGGCAGGGGGGCGGCGACATGATCCTGACGGTGTCGTTCGAGAAGACGACCTACAACGAGCTGCCGTGGAAGTTCGAGGCCGGCACGCCCAACATCTCGGGCGCCGTGGGCCTGGCCGCCGCCCTGGACTACCTCGAGAGCCTGGGCCTCCCGGCGGTCGCTGCGCACGAGCAGCGGCTGCTGCACCTCGCGACCGCGGAGCTCGCGCGGCTGCCCGGTATCGAGATCATCGGCACCGCGGCGCAGAAGGCCTCGGTGCTGTCCTTCACCATGAAGGGCGTGCACCCCCACGATCTCGGCACGGTGCTCGACGCCGAGGGCATCGCCGTGCGCACCGGGCATCACTGCGCCATGCCGGTCATGACCTTCTTCGGCCTGCCGGCCACCGCGCGCGCCTCGTTCGCGTGCTACAACACCGAGCACGACGTGAGCGAGCTGGTGCGGGCGCTCGGCAAGGCGCGCGAGGTGTTCGTCTGATGGATCTCAAGGAGCTCTACCGCGACGTGATCCTGGATCACAACCGGCAGCCGCGGAACTTCGGCCGCATCGAGGCGGCGGACCGCAGCGCCCAGGGGTACAACCCGCTGTGCGGCGACGAGCTGTCGTTGTTCTTGCGCATGAACGGCACTCGAGTGGAGGACATCCGCTTCGAGGCCAGGGGCTGCGCCATCTCGACCGCCTCGGCCTCGCTGATGACCGAAGCGGTCAAGGGCAAGGACCGGGCCGCGATCCGCGAGCTGTTCGAGGAGGTGCACCGCCTCCTGACGCGTCACGACGAGGTCCCGGCAGCCTCGCTCGGCAAGCTGGCGGCGCTCTCCGGAGTGCGCGAATTCCCCGCGCGGGTGAAGTGCGCGAGCCTCTGCTGGCACACACTCAATGCGGCGCTCGATCACAACGCCGCGACGGTCTCAACCGAATAGGCCCGGAACGCTCCCCACGATGCGCAGACACGAGAACGAGCCCTTCGTAGTCAACCGCGAGGTGCGTGCGGTGGTCGTCCCCGCCGGCCAGGAGGTGAAGCTCAAGCCCGGACAGGCGGGCTACATCACCCAGGCGCTCGGCGGCAGCTTCACCGTGTACCTCGAGGGGAACCTGTTCCGCATCGCGGGGGAGGATGCCGACGCCATCGGCCAGGAGGCGGTCAAGCCGCCCGAGCTGCCGCCGAATGCCAGCGAAGAGGATGTCCGCAAGCTCGCCTGGGAGCAGATGCGCAGCTGCTACGATCCCGAGATTCCCATCAACATCGTCGATCTAGGGCTGGTGTACGGTTGCGACGTCACGCAGAACGAGGATGGCACCCGCGCCGTGGACGTCAAGATCACACTTACCGCCCCCGGCTGTGGCATGGGCGATATCCTGGTCGAGGACGTGCGCGACAAGATCGGACGGATCCCCACGGTGCGCGAGGCGCGCGTCGAGCTCACCTTCGATCCGCCCTGGAACCAGACCATGATGTCCGAAGCGGCGCGGCTCCAGACCGGGATGTTCTGATACGCCTGCCGCGCCCGCCGCCATGAGCTCAGCCTGGATCGACATCGGCGGCGCCGACGCCGTCGGCGAATCGCTACCCCTCTCCGCCGAAGTCGACGGCGTGCCGGTGATCGTCGTACGCTGCGGCACCGAGCTGTACGCCGTGGAAGATCGCTGCACGCACGACGGCGAGTCGCTCGCCGGAGCGGAGGTGGAAGACTGCCAGGTCGTCTGCCCGCGCCACGGTTCGCACTTCTGCCTGCGCACCGGCGAGGCGCTCACCCCGCCCGCCTACGAGCCGTTGCGCACCTACCGCGCGCGCATCGAGAACGGCCGCGTGCTGGTAGAGAGTCCCTCGTGAGGCACGGCGCGTGAAGCGGCTGACTCTCATGCGTCACGCGGACGCGCGCTGGAACGATCCCGCCTTGCCGGATCTCGAGCGTCCCCTCAACCGGCGCGGAGCGGCCGCGGCGGAAGCGATGGCGCGCCGCCTGCTCGCGCTCGAGCTCGTTCCGGATCTGCTGCTCGCGAGCCCGGCGCGCCGCACCCGGCAGACCGCCGAGATCGTGGCACGCGAGCTGTCGCTGGCGCCGCGGCGCGTGGTGCACGAGGAGACGCTGTACCTGGCGAGCGCGCCGGACATGCTGGAGCTGGCGCAGCGCACCGGCCCGCGCATCGCGCACCTGCTCATCATCGCTCACAATCCGGGCGTATCGGAGCTGGTGCAGCTGCTGATGCCGAAGGAGGAAGCACAGGCTCTCGCCGCGGGTGCGGTGTGCTCGATCGCCTTCAACGCCCCGCAGTGGTCCGCCATCGGCCCGGCCGCGGTCACCGGCGTGCAGTGCGAAAAACCCCCATCGCGCTTGTTTGGACTGCTGTAGCCGACACCCGCGTTGCGGCCGACCCTGAGTGAGCCGGGCGGGCCGCTTCAGCACTCCGGCACGTTGACCGCGAGTCCTCCCTGGGAGGTCTCCTTGTATATGGTGGACATGTCGGCACCGGTCTGGCGCATGGTGGCGATGACCTGATCGAGCGATACCTTGTGGGTGCCATCGCCGCGCATGGCCAAGCGCGCGGCGTTGATGGCCTTGACCGCGCCCATGGCATTGCGCTCGATGCAGGGGATCTGCACGAGCCCCGCGACCGGATCGCAGGTCAGCCCCAGATTGTGCTCCATGCCGATCTCAGCGGCGTTCTCGATCTGCTCGGCAGTCCCGTGCAGCGCCGCTACGAGTCCCGCGGCCGCCATGGAGCAGGCGACCCCGACTTCCCCCTGGCAGCCCATCTCCGCCCCCGAAATGGAGGCGTTGCGCTTGTAGAGCATGCCCATCGCCGCCGCCACGAGCAGGAAGCGCAGCACGCCGTCGTCGTTGGCGCCCGGCTCGAAGCGCCGGTAGAAGTGCAGCACGGCCGGCACGATGCCGGCGGCCCCATTGGTCGGCGCCGTCACGACGCGTCCACCCGCGGCGTTCTCCTCGTTCACCGCGAGCGCGTAGGCGTTCACCCAATCCATGACGTCGAGGGGTCGCCCGCTCGCGCTCTCGGTCAGGATGCGATAGAGCCTCGGGGCCCGGCGGCGCACCTTGAGGACTCCCGGAAGGAGCCCCGACTGGCGGAAGCCGCGCTCGACGCAAGCCTGCATCACCTGCCAGATGTGCATCAGCTTCGCGCGCACCTCGGCCTCGCTCGCGAGTGCGCGCTCGTTCGCGAGAATGAGCTCGTACATCTCGAGCCCGTGCTCGCGACAGAGCGCGAGCAGCTGCGCCCCGGAGGTGAAGGGGTATGGCGGCGCGGCGTGGGCGCGCGCCTCGCGCGCTTCCTCCTCGTCGCCGCGCACGATGAAGCCGCCGCCGATGGAATAGTAGTCCTCCTCGCGGAGCCTCTTGCGGTCGGCGCCGAGGGCTGTGAAGCGCATGCCGTTCGAGTGCCGCGGCAGTCGCTCGTGCTTCATCAGCAGGAGCTGCATCGGCTCATCGAACGCGATCTCGTGCTCGCCGAGCAGGCGCAGCCTCGAGGTGCTGCGGATGCGCTGCACGGTGGGCTCGAGGCTGTCCGGATCGATCGTCTCGGGCTCCGCGCCTTCGAGTCCCGCGAGGACCGCCCGATCGGTCCCATGGCCGACGCCGGTGAGCGCCAGAGAGCCATAGAGGCGCACGGCGATCTCCCGCGTCGCGGGAATGAGCCCATCGCGCTTCAACCCCAAAGCGAACTCGCGCGCCGCGCGCATCGGTCCCATGGTGTGGGAGCTCGAGGGCCCGATGCCCACCTTGAAGATGTCGAAGACGCTTAGGCTCATGAGACACCCGTGGGCTGCCCGCGCGCGAGCCCCGTGCCCCGCGCCTTCAGGGAGTCTGCGCCCCTGGCGCACACCCCGAATTGATTTACGGCGACCTCAAGCGGCTCAAAAGCGACCGGCGCGCGGGCAGCCGAGGCGTGCTAGGGGCGAAGCTCGGGGCGCGAGGGCTCGAGGGTCCGAGCGTGAGGGCTCAAGTATACTTCGTTTCATGAACGAGGCCGTGATCGGACGCCTGCGCGGGGAGCTCGCAGGCCTCAGGGAGCAGGGTCTGTACAAGACCGAGCGCGTGCTCGCGAGCCCCCAGGGCGGCGTGGTGCGCGCCGGCGACCGCGACGTCATCAACCTGTGCGCCAACAACTACCTGGGGCTCGCCAACCACCCGGCGGTGCGGGCCGCGGCCCAGCGGGCGATCGACGAGCACGGCTACGGCATGGCCTCGGTGCGCTTCATCTGCGGCACGCAGACGAGCCACAAGGCGCTCGAGGAGCAGCTCGCCCGCTTCCTCGGCACCGAGGACGTGATCCTGTACTCCTCGTGCTTCGACGCCAACGGGGGCCTCTTCGAGACGCTGCTCGATGAGCGCGACGCGGTGATCTCGGACGCCCTCAATCACGCGAGCATCATCGACGGCATCCGCCTGTGCAAGGCTCAGCGTTACCGCTACGCCAACGGCGACATGGGCGAGCTCGAGCAGTGCCTGAAACAAAGCTCGACCGCGCGCACGCGTCTCATCGCCACCGACGGCGTGTTCTCGATGGACGGCTTCATCGCGAAGCTCGCGGAGATCTGCGATCTCGCGTCGCGCTACGACGCCCTGGTGATGGTCGATGATTCGCACGCCACCGGCTTCATGGGAGCCACCGGCCGAGGCACTCCCGAGCACTGCGGGGTCGCCGAGCGGGTCGACATACTCACCGGCACCCTCGGCAAGGCCCTGGGCGGCGGCACCGGAGGCTATGTGGCCGCGCCTCGCGAGCTCATAGAGTGGCTGCGGCAGCGCTCTCGCCCGTACCTGTTCTCGAACAGCATCCCGCCGGTCGTGGCCGCGGCGAGCCTCGCGGTGCTGGACCTCCTCGATCGCACCCCGCAGCTGCGCGCGCAACTCCTCGAGAACACGCGCTTCTTCCGTTCCGGCCTCGAGAGCGCCGGCTTCGATCTCAAGCCCGGGGAGCATCCGATCATTCCGGTCATGATCGGGGATGCGGCGCTCGCCGCCCGCATGGCCGACAGGCTCCTCGAGCGCGGCGTGTACGTCATCGGCTTCTCCTATCCGGTGGTGCCGAAGGGGCAGGCACGCATCCGCACTCAGATGTCCGCGTCCCTGACGCGGGAGCAGCTCGAGCAGGCGCTCGGGGCCTTCCGCGAGGTCGGTCGCGAGCTCGGCGTGCTTAAAGGCAGGCCATGAAAGCACTGGTAAAGCAGCAGGCGGCGCCGGGGATCTGGCTCGAGGACGTTCCGGAGCCCCGGGTCGGACCGAACGACGTGCTGATCGAGATCGCCAAGACCGCGATCTGCGGCACCGACATGCACATCTACAACTGGGATCCCTGGGCGCAGAAGACCATCCCGGTGCCGATGGCGGTGGGCCACGAGTACTGCGGGCGCATCGTCGAGATCGGCTCGGAGGTGAACGGCCTGAAGAGCGGCGATCGCGTCTCCGGCGAGGGCCACATCACCTGCGGCTACTGCCGCAACTGCCGCGCCGGCCGCCGGCACCTGTGCCGTAACACGGTCGGGGTTGGAGTCAACCGACCGGGCGCCTTTGCCCAGTACCTGGCGATTCCGGCCGGCAACGCCTTCAAGCTCACCGATTCGATCACGGACGACATCGCCGCCATCCTCGATCCTTTCGGCAATGCCACCCACACGGCCCTCGCCTTCAACGTCGTCGGCGAGGACGTGCTGATCACCGGCGCGGGCCCGATCGGCATCATGGCGACCGCGGTGGCCCGCTTCACCGGCGCGCGCCACGTCGTCATCACCGACGTCAACGACTATCGCCTCGAGCTCGCACGGCGGATGGGCGCGACGCGCGCCATCAACGTGCGGCGCGACTCGCTGGACCTGACGATGCAGGATCTCGGGATGCAGGAGGGCTTCGACGTCGGCCTCGAGATGTCGGGCAATGCGACCGCGCTACGCGAAATGCTGCGCACCATGCATCACGGCGGCTCGGTCGCCATTCTCGGCATCCCGCCCGAGGACACCGCCATCGACTGGAATCAGGTGATCTTCAAGGGCCTGACCCTCAAGGGCATCTACGGCCGCGAGATGTTCGAGACCTGGTACAAAATGGCGAGCCTGCTGCAGAGCGGACTGAAGCTCGAGCCCGTAATCACCCATCACTTCGCGGTGCAGGAATATCTCAAGGGCTTCGAGACCATGGGGTCGGGGAAGTCCGGCAAGGTGATCCTCGACTGGTCGACGCTCTAGCGCTATCGCACTTCGCAGAAGCAGTAGGCGTACAGGCGGTTCGGCGCGCTGAAACGGCTGAGCTTCGCCACCTCGCGCGTCACGGGGTCGAAGCGGCGGGCCAGCTGGCCGAGGGCGCGCTCGTCCGGGCCGGCCAGGAAGGACACCCGCGCCGTGTCCCGCAGCTGCAGCACCAGCTGCTGCGCCCAGGTGAGCTCGGGCTCGATGAAGTCGGCCGCGTAGTCGGTGAGCTTCGCGCGCCGCGCCGCGGCCTTCACGGCATCGCCGAAGGAGCCGATGTGATCGACGAGCCCCACGCGGTGCGCATCCGTGCCGGCCCACACCCGTCCCTGGGCGATCGCGTCGATCTGCTCGCGGGTCTTGTTGCGCCCCCTAGCCACGCGCGCCACGAACTCGTCGTAGCCGCGGCTGATCTGCGACTGCAGGAACGCTCGCACTTCCTCGCCGAGCGGACGATCGATGCGCAGCTGGCCCGAGAGCGGCGTCGTCCCCACACCGTCGACGCTCACGCCGACCTTGCCGAGCGTCTTGTCGACGGTCGGCACGATCGCGAATATGCCGATCGAGCCGGTGAGGGTCGCCGGGCTCGCCCAGATCTCGTCTGCCGGCGCCGCGATGTAATAGCCGCCTGAAGCCGCGTAGCCGCTCATCGACACGACGAGGGGCTTGCCGGCGGCGTGCAGCGCCAGCAGCTCCCGATAGATCTGCTCGGACGCGAGCACGCTCCCGCCGGGGCTGTCGACCCGCAGCACCACCGCCTTCACGTCCTTGTCGAGACGCGCCTCGCGGATCAGTCGGGCGGTGGACTCTCCGCCCACCGTACCCGGCGGCTGATCTCCATCGAGGATGTTACCCGCCGCCACGATGACGCCGACGCGCGGCTTACCGGCCGCCCGTGCCTTCTTCTCGGCGCGCGCGTAACGCACGTAGTCGGAGGTCGAAACGGACTTGAAGGAGCCGGTCGTGTCGTCGCGTCCTACCAGCTCGATGAGGCGCTGCTCGGTCTCGAGCCGCGACTTGACACCGGTGACGAGCTTCGCCCGCAGCGCCACCTGCGCCGCATCGCCGCCCGCCGCGGGCACGCTCTTCGCGAACGATCCCACGTATTGGGCGAGCGCATCGGAGGGGAGCTTGCGCGCGCGGGTCACGGCTTCCTGGTAGCTGCTCCACAGCGCGTTCAGGTAGCTCCGGCTCTCCTCGCGATCCTCGGCTGACATGCCCGTGCGCGTGAAGGGCTCCACCGCGCTCTTGAAGGCCCCGACGCGGAACACGTTGATGTCCACGCCGAGCTTGTCGAGCGCCCCCTTGAGATAGGTCGGATAGCGGTCGTAGCCGGTGAGCAGCACGAAGCCCATCGGATCGAGGTAGACCTCATCGGCCTGGGCGGCGAGGTAGTAACGCTCCTGTGTGAACTCGGTGCCGTAGGCGATCACTTTCTTGCCGCTGGCGCGGAACTCGCGCAGCGCGTTGGCGAGCTCTTCGAGCGTCACCTGAGTGGCGCCCTCGAATTTCTCGAGATCCAGCGCCAGCACCGGGATGCGTGTGTCGCTGGCCGCGGCGTGGATCGAGTCGGTCAGGTCCCAGAGCAGAGTCTCGGCATGGCCCTCGCCGCGCGCCTCCTGCAAGGCGCGCTCCACGGGAGCTCCCGAGAGCTGCTCGACCAGCTCGCCCTGCGGAGCGACGAGCAGCGCCGCCTTCGAGGGGATACGCGGCAGCGCGCCGCGCAGCGCCCCCACGACGATGGCGAAGATCACCAGCAGCAGGACGAGATGCAGAACCTTGCGCAGCGCGTCGAGGCCGCGCCACAGGCCGGAGAAAAAGGATCGCACCGTCATGGTCGGCCGGTCAGACCTTCTCCTCGATCCTCGCAGCCTTGCCCGACAGATCGCGCAGGTAATAGAGCTTGGCGCGGCGGACGCTCCCGCGGCGCTTCACGGCGATCTCGCTGATGGCGGGACTATAGGTCTGGAAGACCCGCTCGACGCCCTCGCCGTGTGAGATCTTGCGCACCGTGAACGAGGAGTTGAGTCCGCGGTTGCTGCGCGCGATCACGACGCCCTCGTAAGCCTGGACGCGCTCGCGGTCGCCCTCCACCACCTTCACCTGCACGACCACGGTGTCGCCCGGCTTGAAGTCCGGGATCTCGCGGGTCATGCGCTGCTTCTCGATTTCCTGAATTATATTGCTCATGTCAGTCACCTCGATATTCTCTTCCGGCCGCACTTGCGGCCCCTGCGCCCGCATCACTACTGGCGCCGGTTTGGAACTCATCCAGTGCGCGCCGCGCCTCGCCCGTGAGCCGCGCCTGGGCGAGCAGGTCGGGCCGGCGCTCGGCCGTGCGGGCCACCGACTGCTCGAGCCGCCAGCGGCGGATGTCTTCATGATCTCCCGACAGCAGCACCGGCGGCACGCTCCGCCCTTCGAACACCTCGGGGCGCGTATAGTGCGGCCCCTCGAGCAGGCCCTGCACAAACGAATCGTCAAGGCTCGAGCGCTCATCGCCCAGCGCGCCCGGCAGCAGTCGCGCCAGCGCATCGATCACCGTCAGCGCCGGCAGCTCCCCACCCGACACCACGTAGTCGCCGACCGACAGCTCGAGATCGATGCCGAGCTCGATCACGCGCTCATCGACGCCCTCGTAGCGCCCGGCGAGCAGCAGCACCCCGGGTAACGCCGCCAGCTCCTGCGCCTGCGCCTGCCGGAACGGCCGGCCCTGCGCCGATAAATACACCCGCGGACTCCCCGCCGGCAGCCGCGCATGCGCTGCGCGGATCGCCGCCAGCAGCGGCTCGGGCTTCATCACCATGCCCGGACCGCCCCCGTAGGGACGGTCATCCACCGTACGGTGCGCGTCGGTCGTGTGAGCGCGCGGGTCTTCCGTCCCGACGCTCAGGAGCCCCCGACCGATGGCTCGCCCCACGATGCCAAACTCGAGGGCCAGCGCGATCATGCGCGGGAACAGCGTGACCACCTCGATCTTCATGGGGCCTTCTATTCCAGCTCCGCAGGCCAGTCCACCAGAATCGTGCGCGCGGCGAGGTCCACCCTGCGCAGATGCTTCGGCGCCGCCGGCACCCAGTGCTCGCCTCCGCCCGGGGCCTGCGTCACCATCACCGCGCCGCTCGGGGTGTCCACAAAGTGGCTGACGCTGCCGAGCTGCGCCCCCTCGAGGTTGCGCACGCTGAAGCCCATCAGGTCCGCACGGTAGTACTCCCGCTCGCCCGGCGGCGGCAGCGCCGCACGATCGACCTCGACGACCGCGCCGGTGAGCGCCGCGGCCTCCTCCCGATCCTTCACGCCCTCGAGCTGCGCGACCAGCCGGCCGGCGTGCGCCCGCCCCTCAACGAGGCGGCGCGTCACGCGCTCACCGCTCGCCAGCCTCAAAACCCACTCCCGGTACTCCAGCAGGCCTTGCGGAGGGTCCGTGTGCGATTCGACGTGGATCCAGCCCTTGATGCCGTAAGGCGCACCCAGGCGCCCCAGCTCGATCCACGTCACGGCTGCTTCAGGCGGCCGCCCTCGAGGCCCGGTCAGGCCGTCGCCTGTTTCCTGTAGGAGGCCACCAGGCTCCGCACCCGGTCGGACGGCTGCGCGCCCTTTCCAACCCAATAGTCGATGCGCGGCAGATCGAGCCTGAGCTTCTGCACGCCGCGGCGGGCAACTGGATTAAAGAACCCCACGTGCTCGAGGCTCGGGCCGCCCTGGCGCTTGCGGCTGTCGGTAACCACGACGTGATAGAAGGGCTGGTTAGTCCCCCCGCGCCGCGTCAGGCGAATCGTGACCATGATCGTATCGCTCTCATTCCGGGCGGACGACCCAAAGCGAGGGCCGCCCAAAAAAGAACGCGGATTCTACGCAACCCGCGATTCCTGCGCCAGTTTTTCTAGTTTCCGCCCGAGCCCGGGAACCCGGGGGGCAGCCCGCCCTTCAGGGCCCCCACGAGTCGCTGCAGCCGCCCGCCCTTCATGCTCTTCATGACTCGCTGCATCTCCTGGAACTGCTTCAGCAGCCGGTTCACGTCCTGCACCTGCGCGCCCGAGCCCTTGGCGATGCGACGGCGCCGCGAGCCGTCGATGATCGAGGGGTTGCGCCGCTCGCGGGGAGTCATGGAATTGATGATGGCGATCTGCCGGCGCAGCTCCCGGTCGCCCTGATCGGCCGACGCCGCGCCCTTGCGCACGGCGGCTCCCGGCAGCTTCTCGAGCAGCGCCCCCACCCCGCCCATCTTCTGCAACTGCTCGAGCTGGCTCTTCAGGTCGCCCATGTCGAAGCCGCGGCCCTGAAGCGCCTTGCGCGCCAGCCGCTCGGCCTCCTCGGCGCCGACCTGGCGGTGAACCTGCTCGACCAGGCTCACGACATCGCCCATGCCGAGAATGCGGGACGCCATGCGCTCGGGCTCGAAGGGCTCGAGCGCCTCGGTCTTCTCGCCGACGCCAAGGAACAGGATCGGCTTGCCGGTCACCTCGCGCACCGAGAGCGCCGCGCCCCCGCGCGCATCCCCGTCCGCCTTGGTGAGGATGACACCGGTGAGGTCGAGCGCCGCGCCGAAGGCGCGCGCGGCGTTCACCGCATCCTGGCCGGCCATGGCATCCACGACGAACAGCCGCTCGGCGGCGCCTACCGCGGCGTCGATCTCGCGCACTTCCGCCATGAGGCTCTCGTCGACGTGCAGCCGCCCGGCGGTGTCGACGATGAGCGCATCGAACACGCCGCTGCGGGCGCGCGCGAGCGCCGCCTGGGCGATGGCCGCCGGCGCAGCATCGCCCGCGGCCGCGAAATACTCCGCGTGGACCTGGCTCGCGAGGCGCTCGAGCTGCAGCATCGCGGCCGGCCGGCGCACGTCGGTGCTCGCGAGCAGCACACGCTTGCGCTCGCGCTCGATCAGCCAGCGCGCCAGCTTCGCGGCCGTAGTGGTCTTGCCGGCGCCCTGCAGGCCCGCCAGCAGCAACACCGCCGGCGGCTGAGCGCGCAGCGTCCAGCGCGCGGTCGAGCCTCCCATGAGGCGCACCAGCTCCGCGTGCAATAGGCCGATGAAGGCCTGGCCCGGCGTCAGACTCGAGAGCACCTCGGCGCCGAGCGCTTTGGCCCTGACCGAGTCGATGAACGACTTGACCACCGGCAGCGCCACGTCCGCTTCGAGCAGCGCAATGCGCGCCTCGCGCAGCGTCTCGGCCACGTTCGCATCGGTGATGCGGCCGCGGCCGCGCAGACTCTCGATGGCGCGCGCGAGCCGCGCGGTCAGATGATCGAACATCCGCGGATTATAGTAGGGTGCGAACCGTGGTTTTTCCGCCCGCGCCCGAGCTTCTATGCTGGCGCGTCCGCCAAGCGAGGAATGCCGCCTTGAACGCCGCTCTCGACGCCCCGCTGCTGCTGGCGCTGCTGGTGCTGCTCGTCATCGTCGCCTTCTCCTCCGGCACCGAAGTCGCCATGCTCTCGGTCAATCGCTATCGCATCCGGCACCGCGCGCAGGCGGGCTCGGGCGCGGCGCGCACTCTGGAGCGGCTGCTGCAGAAGCCCGACGACTGGCTGGGCGCGAACCTGGTCATCCTCGCCGCCGCGAGCGTCTTTGCCTCCGCCATCGCCACCATCCTCGCCCAGCGCACCGGCTACCCCTATGCCGTGCCGCTCACCGGCGCCCTGCTCACCATCGTGGTGATCGTGTTCTGCGAGCTCGCGCCGAAGATCTACGCGGCCGCCAATCCCGAACGCGTGGCGCTGCACGCCGCGGGCATCTATCGCGTGCTGGTGCTGGTGGCGCGGCCGGCGCTGTGGCTCACCAACAGCGTGGCGCGCGGCTTCCTGCGCCTGTTCGGCGTGGCGCGCGCCACCGCGGGCCCTCACGCGTTGAGCGCCGAGGAGCTGCGTCTCGTCGTGACCGAGGCCGCCCCGGTGATCCCCGCGCGTCACCGGCAGATGCTGCTGTCGATCCTGGACCTCGAGCGCATCACGGTGAACGACATCATGATCCCGCGTCAGGAAATCTCGGGCATCGATGTGAGGGAGAGCTGGGAGGACATCCTCGATCAGCTACAGCAGACTCCGCACACGCGGCTGCCGGTGTACGAGGGCGAGCTCGACAACCTCATCGGCCTCGTGCACATGAAGCGTGTGGCGCACGAGCTGGTCCGCGGCACACTCACCCGCGAGCGGCTGATCGAGGTCGCCCGCGGCCGCGAGGCGTACTTCGTACCCGAGGGCACCGCCCTCAACGTGCAGCTGGTGCAGTTCCAGCGCAATCGCCGCCGCCTCGCCTTCGTCGTCAACGAGTACGGCGACATCGAAGGGCTGGTCACGCTCGAGGACATTCTCGAGGAAATCGTCGGCGAGTTCACGAGCGACCCTGCCACCGTGACGCACAAGGATGTGCACACCGAGCGCCCCGGGGTCTTCATCGTGAACGCCAGCGCCACGATCCGCGCGCTCAACCGCGCGCTCGGGTGGCAGCTGCCGACCGGGGGCCCGAAGACCGTGAACGGGTTGCTGCTCGAGCAGCTCGAGACGATTCCGGACTCGGGCACCATGGTGCGGGTAGGCAACTACGAATTCGAGGTGCTGCAAGTGGGGGACAACGCCGTTCGCACTGTGCGCGTGCGAGTGCCAGCGGCCCCGAAAGCGGTGCTGCCGGTGAGCCGCGCGCCCTGATCGCGCCGCGCGCCGCCGAAGGTGCGCAAGACGCCACCCCGCCCCTGGCAGTACGGGCATTCGCTAAGGTTACCGGCCCTGCGGCCGGGGGCCCGGATGCCACCGCGGGGGGTGCGATTTTGGGCTAGGATTCGCGCCCGGGGGGGCCTTGATTGGCTTCTTTTGTGACAAAAGCCACCCGGCCTCCCTGCCGGCGATGCTAGCGTATGGCGGCTCGGGATCGGGGACGGGATCAGTGACGCGTATCACAGTTGGCAGACCATTGCTTGGGTGAGGGCGCAGCATGAGCTTGCGCAACAAGCTGCGCTTCGTGGGCCTCACCGACACCGGCAAGGTCCGCGAGCACAACGAGGACACGATTGCGGTCGATCCCGACATTGGACTGGTGGTGCTGGCCGACGGCATGGGCGGCTACAACGCCGGCGAAGTCGCGAGCGGCATCGCCGTCAAGACGATCGTCAACCTGGTGCGCGAGCACGTCGAGCGTGAGGACCTGGCAGTGCCCGATCGCGAGTCGGGACTGTCCCGACCCAACATCATCCTGCGCGATGCGATCAGCCGCGCCAACAAGATCATCTATCAGACCTCGCGCACGCAGCCCCAGTGCGAAGGCATGGGGACCACGGTGGTCGCGGCGCTGTTCTTCGACAACAAGGTCACCATCGCGCACGTCGGTGACTCGCGGCTGTACCGCCAGCGCGGCGACAAGTTCGAGCAGGTGACCATGGACCATTCCCTGCTGCAGGAGCTCGTCGACCGGGGCTTCTATTCCGCCGAGGAGGCGCAGCGCGCGGGCAACAAGAACTATGTGACGCGCGCCCTGGGCGTCGAGCAGAGCGTGGACGTGGAGATCCAGGAGGTGCCGACGAGCAAGGGTGAGCTGTTCATCCTGTGCTCGGACGGGCTCTCGGACATGGTCGAGGACGAAGATATTCACTTAACGATAAACACCTTTAGTGCTAATCTGGATACGGTCGCCAAGCAGTTGATTCAACTGGCCAACGACAATGGAGGCCGGGACAACGTATCCGTGGTCATGGCGCACATCGTCGATGCGTTCCCGGCTCGCACTAAGATGTTCGACAGAATTCTGGGTTGGTTCGGCTGATACGCGATAAAGGCTAAAGCACATGGCAAGGTTGGTCTTGAGCCTGGACGGCTCGGTGATGGCGGAATACAACATGAACAAGGAGCGGTACACGATCGGCCGGCTCCCCGACAACGATATCCGCATCGATAACGCCGCCGTCAGCGGTCACCACTCGCTGATCATCAACATCCTCAACGACTCGTTCCTCGAGGATCTGAACAGCACCAACGGCACGTACGTCAACGGCAAGCTGATCAAGAAGCACGCGCTGCAGCATGGCGACGTCATCACCGTCGGCCACCATCAGCTGCGATTCGTCGAGGACGACGAGGCGCAAGATGAGTTCGAGAAGACCATGGTCATCCAGCCGTCCGCACGGCCGCTGGAGAAGCTGCGCACCGCGGCGGAGGCCGCCGAGCAGACGGTCGGGTCGCTGTCGACGACCGGGCGTGCGCGCGCCCTTTCGAACGGCGCCGCGGCGCTCAAGAAGGCGAAGCTCCAGGTGCTCTCGGGCGCTTTCGCGGGTCGCGAGGTGGAGCTCAGCAAGGCCCTCACCACGCTCGGGCGACCGGGCGTGCAGGTGGCCGCCATCACCCGGCGGGCCGAGGCCTACTACATCGTGCACGTCGACAGCGGCAAGCCGAACGATTATCCGCTGCTCAACGGCACGCCGATCGGTTCCCAGGCGACGCGCCTCTCCGACAACGACGTCATCCAGCTCGCCGGCGTCAAGATGGGGTTCTTCGTGAACTGACCGCACCTGGCGCGGTGCAGCAGGCCTCGCCTGTTTCACCGCGGCTCGGCGGCCCGCGGCGTCCGTCAGGCGCGGTTGACCACCAGTGGCACGCGCTGGCTCACCGCGCACAGCAGCTCGTAGGGAATGGTGCCGGCGTTGCGCGCCACTTCCTCCACCGCGAGTCCCGGCCCCCAGAGCAGCACCGGTGTGCCGACGCGCACACCGGCGAGCTCCGACACGTCGACCGCCATCATGTCCATCGACACCCGGCCCGCGAGCGGAGCGCGCCGTCCGTCGATGAGCACCGGCGCGCCGCCGCCCAGGCTCCTGTGCAGGCCGTCGCCATAGCCGGCCGCGATGACGGCGATGGCCGAATCGCGCTTGGCGACCCAGGCGCCGCCGTAGCCGACGCTCTCGCCGCGCGCGACGCGCCGCACGGCGATCACCGAGCTCTCGAGGCGCATCACGGGCTCGAGGCCCAGGTCCGCCGCGATACAGTCGTCGAAGGGCGAAGCCCCGTAGAGGGCGATTCCCGGGCGCACCCAGTCGCAGCCGAGCGCCACGGCGCCGAAGAGGCCGGCTGAGTTGGCGATGCTCACTGCGTACGGAAGACTCCGTGTTGCCTCGCGGAAGCGCTGCAGCTGCGCGCGCGTCACGGCATCGTCCCGCTCATTGGCGCAGGAGAGGTGCGTGAGAAGGCGCAGCTCGCTGGGCGCGGGATTCAAGCGCCGCAAGCGCTCGAGCACCGCGGCAGACTCGCCCGGCGGAAACCCGAGACGATTCATGCCGGTGTCGATCTTGACCCAGAGCACGAAGCGCTGCGCGCCGCCCGAGCGCTCGAGGAGCTCGATTTGCGAGACATCGTGCACCACGAGCTGGAGGCGCTGCCGCGCGGCCTCCTCGAGCTGCTCGGCGCCGAACACGCCCTCGAGGAGCACGATCGGTTGAGTAATGCCGCCGGCGCGCAGCGCCACCCCCTCCTCGAGGCGCGCTACGCCGAAAGCGTCGGCGGCCTGCAGCGCGAGCGCCGTCGGGAGCAGCCCATGCCCGTAGGCGTTGGCCTTGACCACCGCCATGACGCGGGCGCTGCCGGCGCGCGCGCGGACCACACTGAGGTTGTGCTGCAGGGCGTTGGTGTCGATGACGGCGCGGATCGACCCGCTCACCGCAGGACACCTTCCGCGTAACTGTCGGACGCGTAGTTGGCGAAGCGCGTGAACTGCCCCTGGAAGGTGAGCAGGAAGGTTCCGATCTCGCCGTTGCGGTGCTTGACGAGATCGATCTCCGCGACGCCTTTCTTCGTGGTGTTGCGGTCGTAAACCTCTTCGCGGTAGATGAGCAGGATCATGTCAGCCTCCTGCTCGATCGCGCCACTATTGTGTGATACAACACCGTCGGCCAACCAACACGCAAGAACTGGCACTGTTAGATCAAACACGTCCTCTTCGCCGTCCGATGTAACACTCAACACTCGATCCCAGAAGACGTCGCTCTCACAAACAGTCTTCAAGGTATCGTCGCTCAAAATGGCTGCGTACTTGCCCACCAGCGTCCGCGTTGGGGCGTGGTCCAGATTGATGTTCTGATATCCGCGAATCGCGGCCATCTGCGACCGCGAGATCCCTTGTGCGGACATCAAGGCGCAAACGCGTTGCATCACCTCTTCGGGAAGAGTGTCGACGTTCGGGTTGGCCCGCAGCCCGCGCAGCGCCTCCACCAGCACAGTAGCGGGCCCCCGGCGAGGACCAAATGCTCCTACTTGCCGCAGGAAGGCTCGCTGAGATTCCGACCCACTCACCCAGACCATGTGAACAGGGCGCATACGGTCTGGGCTGACGGTGTGAATTCGAGCCACGATACCGAGGCGTAGCAATAGCGCCGCTACGTCGTCCGCGAGCCGACGGCTGCAGGTCGAGAAGTGCACCCCGTGGCTGCCCCGCTGTCCGGGCTTGCGCGCCGATATCGTCCCGTCGGTTGCCCAGAGATGGCGTAACAACAGCGCGATCTGATCATTCGAAAGAGAAAAGACCACCTCAGGCAAGTGCTTTTGATGCGAGCGCTGACCGTGTATGCCGAGATCCTTTAGCCACTTACCGACGCCGAACGGCGACCAGCGGTTGCCGTTACCGGTAATGACCAGCTGGTGCCAGTTGCCGACGCCTTCATAGCGAGTCACACGGCATCCAAACATCTCGGCGGCGCCGCGCACCGCGGCACTGTTCTCCTCCGATGCCGTCGTGTAGCGCAGGGGCTGGTGCACGGGATAGCTTCCGTCGCCCACCAGATGCGCCAGCAAAACGACCTCGTGATCCGGCCAGCGCTGCGGCTGAGCGGGTTCCGGCAAGCAGCGGGCAAGCGCAAGTCGATCGCCGACTTTGAGGTCGCCCACCGTCGCCCAGCCCGCTCCGGCCAGCAGCCGGTGCTCGGCGGTTGCGCGAATAGAGCGGCCACTCGCGAGCTGGACCTTGAATACCGGGCGCCGTCCGACCTTCCAGACTATCTCGGCCCGGGCGCGCGTGAGACGTTGCTGCTCGTCAACCGCCCAGACCTCGGGCTCGGTTCCCGCCAGAGTGGCGATCGGCACGCGGCGCCCGTCGGTGAGGCACACCAAAGTGTCGCCTGTCACGCACTCACGAAGATCCGACATCACCGGCCTCTTGTGCTCGCGCTGCTCGACCGCACGGTTCAACTGCGACAGCGCAATCACGGGTACCTGCATTTCCTTGGCGAGCGTCTTCAATCCCCGGGAAATTTCCGCAATCTCGGTGGCGCGGTTCTCCTGCGTGCCCGGCACCTGCATCAGCTGCAGGTAATCGACCACGATGAGACTCAAGCCATGCTCGCGCTTGACGCGCCTCGCCCGCGCGCGCAGCTCTGTCGGATTCAGCGCCGGAGTCTCGTCGACGAAGATCTTGGCCTCCGAGAGCTGGCTGGTGGCGCTCGTGATCCGCACCCAGTCGTCATCGGAGATCTTGCCGCTGCGCAGGTTGTTGAGCGGGACGCCGCCGATCGAAGCGAGCATGCGGGTGATCACCTGCTCGGAGGGCATCTCCATGCTGAAGATCGCCACCGAGGCGCGGGTGCCGGGATGCACGGCGGCGTATTCGGCCATGTTGACGGCGAGGGTCGTCTTGCCCATCGACGGACGCCCCGCGACGATGACTAGGTCTCCGGGGCGCAGGCCGCCGGTGAGCTTGTCGAAGTCGGTGAACCCGGTCGGGAGCCCCCGCAGCTGGTCGGGATTCTGGTGCCACTCATCGATCTGGTCGATGACACCGGGCAGGAGCTGGCGCACCGGCACCGCGCCCTCGCGCTTGCGGAAGCTCCCTTCGGCGATGTCGAAGACGCGCTGCTCGGCGCGGTCGACCAGGTCTCGCGCGCTCTCGCCCTTGTTGTTGTATACGTCGGCGGCGATGTCGGTGCCGGCGCGGATCAGCTGCCGCAGCAGCGAGCGCTCGCGCACGATCTCCGCATAGGCGCGCACGTTGGCAGCCGTCGGGGTGTCACGGGCGACGGAGCCGAGATAGGCGAGTCCGCCGGCGGACTCGAGCTTGCCGGTGCTCTCGAGATGCTGGGAGACCGTGACGACATCGCACGGCTTGCCCGCGCCCGCGAGGGCGCCGATGGCGTCGAAGATCAGCTGGTGATCCGGCCGGTAGAAGTCCTGCTGCGTGACGACGTCGGCGACGTTCTCCCAGGCGGCGGGATCCAGCAGCAACCCGCCGAGCACCGCCTGCTCGGCCTCGACCGAATGCGGCGGCGCCGGCGCATCCAGCAGCGCGACCGAGCTCGAATCTCCGCGCGCCTTGGGCGTACCGGCCACCGTGCTTCCCCTCCGGCCTGAGAGCGCTACTCTTCCGCGATGATGCTCACGTGCAGCGGCACGTCGATGTCCGCGTGCAGATGCAGGCTTACCACATGCTCGCCCAGCATGCGCAGCGGTCCGCTCGGCAGGCGCACTTCGCTGCGCTCGATGCGCAAGCCGGCGCGCGTCAAGGCCTCGGCGATATCGCTGGTGCCGATCGAGCCGTAGAGCTTTCCTTCGGTGCCGGCCTTGGCCTGAACGGTGAGCTTGAAATCCTTCATGGCCGCCGCCCGCTCGTCGGCCGACTGCAGCTGCTCGCGCGCCAGCCGCTCGAGCTCGGCACGGCGCGTCTCGAAGCGCGCAACGTTCTCCGGGGTCGCGAGCGTCGCCTTGCCCTGCGGGAGGAGGAAATTGCGGCCGAAGCCGGAGCGCACCTTCACCCGATCGCCGATGTTGCCGAGATTGGCGACCTTCTGGAGCAGAATGACTTCCATCGGAGCGCCCTCAGTGCTGGTCGGTATAGGGCAGCAGCGCCAGGAAGCGCGCGCGCTTGATCGCCACCGCCAGCTGGCGCTGATAGAAGGACTTGGTCCCCGTGATGCGGCTCGGAACGATCTTGCCGGTCTCGGTGACGTAGCCCTTGAGCGTGCCGAGATCCTTGTAGTCGATCGACTTCACGCCCTCGGCGGTGAAGCGGCAGAACTTCTTACGACGCGAGAAGCGGCCGCCGCCGCCGCCGCCGCCGCCCCCGCCGGGTCCTCTGGACATTGCCATGACTTGATTTCCTCGAATGGGTTGGCTGCTGATGGGCCGTGTGGCGTCGGAGGCGCTCAGGCGCCCTCAGCGGCGGAGTTGTCCTCGTCCTCGGAAGCGGGGCCCGCCTCGTCGCGGGCGCGGTCGCGGCGCCGCCCTCCCTCACCCTCTTCCTCGGCGGCCTTGGCCATGGGCGAGGGATCGGTCACCGCGGCATCCATGTTGACCACCAGGTGACGCAGCACCGCGTCACTGAAGCGGAAGGCCCCGGTGAGCTCATCGAGCGTCTTCTGGTCGGTCTCGATGTTCATCAGCACGTAGTGCGCCTTGTGCACCTTGGCGAGCGGATAGGCGAGCTGGCGCCGACCCCAGTCCTCCAGACGGTGCACGCGGCCGCCGCCGGCCGCAATCATGCCCTTATAGCGCTCGATCATCGCGGGCACCTGCTCGCTCTGATCAGGATGCACCAGGAATACGATCTCGTAATGCCTCATTCGTGTGCTCCTTGTGGATTTGAGCCGCCCGGATTGAAGACTCTCCCGGTGCGGCAAGGAGATACGCGCCGAGCGCGATGTGCCCGTCGCGGCGCGACCCTTCGGATAAAAAGGGGCGCGAAGCATACTCAAACCGCCCCGCTACTGCAATGCTGGGCGCAACGGCTGTGCTCGCGGATCAAAGAGTTGAGCGCGATTGCGCCTGCCTCTGGCGCACGGCCTCATAGAGCAGCATGCCGGCGGCCACCGAGACGTTCAGGCTCTCGACCGCCCCAAGCTGGGGCAGGCCGACGAGAAAGTCGCAGTTTTGCCGCGTCAAGTGCCGGAGTCCCGAGCCTTCGGCCCCGAGCGCGAGCACCACGGGTCCGGCGAGATCCACCTCGTCGGCGCGCTTCGCGCCCGCGACGTCCGCACCGACCACCCAGAGACCCGCCTCTTTGAGAAGCTTGAGCGTGCGCGCCAGGTTGGTCACCGATACCACGGGGGTCGTCTCCGCAGCGCCGACCGCCACCTTGCGCGCGCTCGGCGTCAGCTGCGCGGCGCGGTCGCGCGGCACGATGAC